>OBKR01000022.1_pt1 | contig 216115 bp, 182 predicted proteins | sample 1518991 | NCBI WGS metagenome assembly OBKR01 (sample SAMEA2452117, study PRJEB22498) | human gut metagenome | biome: human feces; feature: human gut; material: feces | place: Australia | collected 2012
ATTGGAAAGAAGCAACAACAGAAGCACCAAAGACATGTACAAGATGTGGAGCAACAGAAGGTGAAAAACTACCTACAGAAAAACCTAAAAAGAATTGTAAGAAATCATCACTTACAAGTATCTTAGTAAGTTTAACAGTAGTAGCAGGATGCTTAGTAATAAGAAAAAAACATAATTAATAAATAAAAATAGTTCTTCAAATTGAAGAACTATTTTTTACTTACTAGGAAAAAATCAACAAAGAAAATAAAATGTATTTGTTAAAAGTAACTAAATGTATAAAAAAATAGAGTAAATAATTTGCAAAAAAAGGTTAAAAGCGTATAATATAAAAGGCTATTTGAAAGGCAGTGATATGCGAGGTTGCTGACACACACGGAAGAGTTGTCATGAGTGTGTATGGTCAGGTAATTCGTGTTGAGCCATAAGCTTATAAAATCAAGCTAGGAGGAAAAACATGGCAAAAGAAAAAAAGTTAAGAATAAGATTATTATCTTATGATCACAGATTATTAGATGAATCTGCGAAGAAAATTGTAGAAGCGTGCAATAGAACTGGTGCTAAAGTTTCAGGGCCTATTCCACTACCTACAGAAAAAGAAGTATTTACTATCATTCGTTCACCACACAAAGATAAAGATAGTCGTGAACAATTCGAAAGACGTACTCATAAACGTTTAATTGACATAGTAAATATGACTCCAAAAACAATGGATGCGTTAGTTCGTTTAGAACTTCCATCTGGTGTCGACATCGTTTTAAAATAGTGAGAAATAGGAGGTGTACTCATGGCCAAAGGAATCTTAGGTAAGAAAATCGGGATGACACAAATTTTTACTGAATCTGGCTCTTTAATCCCAGTTACAGTAATTGAAGTGACTCCAAATGTAGTATTACAAAAAAAGACTGTTGAAACTGATGGTTATGCAGCGATCCAATTAGGTTATGCTGATAAAAAAGAAAATTTATCAAATAAACCTGAAAAAGGACATGCAGCCAAAGCTAATACAGCCCCTAAGCGCTTCGTTAAAGAAATCGCTGGGGAAGAGATGCTAGCGTTTGAAGTTGGACAAGAGGTTAAAGGAAATATTTTTGTTGAAGGCGAATTAGTTGATGTAACAGGTACTTCAAAAGGTAAAGGATATCAAGGCGTTATCAAACGTTGGAATTATCATCTAGGACCTGCTGCTCATGGATCTGGTTACCATCGTGGAACTGGTTCAATGGGTTCAATTCAACCTGCTCGTATTAAACCAGGTAAAAAATTACCAGGTCGTATGGGTGGCGTAACAAAAACAGTTCAAAATCTTGAATTCGTTAAATACGATGCAGAAAACAATGTAATTTTGATTAAGGGTAATGTTCCTGGTGCTAAAAACTCATATGTTGTAGTTACTAATGCAGTAAAAGCAAAGAAACCAGAACTTAATCCTGAAGCATTAGCGTAGAAAGGAGATAACACATGCCAAAAGTTGTATTATACAATCAAAGCGGTTCACAAGTAGGTGAATTAGAATTAAGCAATAATGTATTCGGCGTTGAAGACAATCAACAAGCAATATATGATACAGTTGTTGCTGAACGTGCAGCTATGAGACAAGGTACTCAAAAAGCAAAGACTCGTTCTGAAGTTAGTGGTGGTGGCCGTAAACCTTGGCGTCAAAAAGGTACAGGTCGTGCAAGACAAGGTTCAATTCGTTCTCCACAATGGCGTGGTGGTGGTGTTGTATTCGCTCCAACTCCAAGATCTCATGCTATTAAAGTCAACAAAAAAGTTGTTAGACTTGCAATGCGTTGCGCATTAAGTACTAAAGTACGTGAAAACAATATTGTTGTTTTAGATCAAATCGTTTTAGACACTTTCAAAACTAAAGGTTTAGTTGAAGTATTAAAAGCATTTAATTTAGAAAACAATAAAGTAGTTTTAGTTTTAGCAGAAGCAAATGGTACAGTAGAATTAGCAGGAAGAAATATTCCAAATGTTTTAGTTCAACAATACAATCACGTTTCAGTATTCCAAATGATGAATGCTAAAAACTTAGTAATTACTAAAGCTGCTGTTGAAAAATTTGAGGAGGTTCTTAAATAATGAAATCTAATTACGATATTATTAAAAGACCTATAATCACTGAAAAATCAAGTGGTTTAGTAGACAAACTACAATATACATTTGAAGTTGCAGTAGATGCTAACAAAGTTGAAATTAAAAAAGCAATCGAAGAAATTTTCAACGTAAAAGTTGTAGAAATTAGAACAGTAAATGTTCACAGAAAACCAAAAAGATTACAAAGATATGAAGGCTATAAAGCTGCTTACAAAAAAGCAATTGTAAGACTTGCTGCTGGTCAATCAATCGATGTATTTGAAATTTAATTAGGAGGAAGAAAAAATGGCTATTAGAAAATATAAACCTACCACAAACGGTAGACGTAATATGTCAGTTTTAACTTATGAAGAAATTACAACTGATAAACCAGAGAAGAGCCTTCTAGTTCCTCTAAACAAGAAAGCTGGACGTAATGCTCAAGGCGTAATCACAGTTCGTCATAAAGGCGGAGCAGAAAAAAGAAAATATCGTGTTATAGATTTCAAACGTAATAAAGATAATATTCCTGCAGTTGTAAAAACTATTGAATATGATCCAAATAGAAGTGCTAACATTGCTTTATTAGCATACGCAGATGGTGAAAAACGTTATATCTTAGCTCCACAAGATTTAAAAGTTGGACAAACTGTTATGTCAGGTGAAAATGTAGATATCACTGTTGGTAACACATTACCAATCGTTAATATTCCTGTTGGTACTACAATTCACAACATTGAACTTCACCCTGGACATGGTGGACAACTTGTTAGAGCAGCTGGTGCAAATGCTCAAATATTAGGTCGTGAAGACCGCTATGTATTAGTTCGTTTAGGAAGTGGCGAAGTACGTCGTATCTTAAATGAATGCCGTGCAACAATCGGTGTTGTAGGAAATTTAGATTATTCACTAGTTAACGTTGGTAAAGCTGGTCGTACTCGTCATATGGGTATTCGTCCTACAGTACGTGGTTCAGTAATGAACCCTAACGATCACCCTCATGGTGGCGGTGAAGGACGTCAACCAGTTGGTCGTAAGGCACCAATGACTCCTTGGGGCAAAATTGCTCTTGGTTTAAAAACTAGAAAAACTAAGAATAAAACGAACAGACTTATTGTTCGTCGTAGAAACGATAAATAGGAGGGAACCAAATATATGTCACGTTCACTTAAAAAAGGTCCTTTTATTGATGAACATTTAATGAAAAAAGCTGTTGCATTAAATGAAAGCAATCAAAAGAAAGTAATTCAAACTTGGTCAAGAAGATCAACAATATATCCTGACTTCGTTGGACACACTGTAGCTGTATACAATGGTAAAGAACATTTACCTGTTTACGTAACAGAAGATATGGTAGGTCATAAATTTGGTGAATTCGCACCAACTAGAACTTATCGTGGTCACGGCAAGGATAAGAAAGTAGCTAAGAAGTAGAGGTGGAAAATATGGCAGAAGCAAGAGCAGTCGCAAAATCAATTAGAATGTCACCTCGAAAAGCAAGACTAGTAGTCGACCTAATTCGTGGTAAAAAAGTTGGCGAAGCAGTAGGTATCTTACATGGTACAAAGAGTACAACAACAGAAAGTATCTTAAAAGTACTTAACTCTGCAGTTGCTAACGCAGACCATAACTATAGTATGGATGTTAATTCATTATATGTTAAAGAAATTTACATTAATGAAGGCGCTACATTAAAGAGAATGCGTGCACGCGCAAAAGGTAGCGGTAATAGAATTTTAAAGAGAACTAGCCACATTACAGTTGTAGTGGCAGAAAAGAACTAGAAGGAGGAAGCATATGGGTCAAAAGGTAAATCCAATTGGAATGCGAATCGGAATCATTCGTGATTGGGATGCAAAATGGTACGCATCAAAAACTAAAGTTGCAGATCTATTACATGAAGATTTAAAAATTCGCGCATTTCTAAATAATTTCTATAAAGCAGCATATGTTTCTTACATTGAAACAAAACGTACTGGTAAAAGAGTTATTGTAACTATTCATGCTGCAAAACCTGGACTAGTAATTGGTTCACAAGGTTCTAAGAAAAATGAAGCTGTTAAAGAATTAGAAAAAATCACTGGTAAAACAGTATTCTTAACAGTAGTTGAAATTAAACAAAATGAAGCTGATAAGGATGCTAGACTTGTTGCTCGCAAGATGGCTGAAGATTTAGAAAATCGTGCATCATTCAGAAGAGTACAAAAGATGGCAATTCAAAAAGCATTAAAAGCTGGCGCTAAGGGTATTAAGACTATGATTTCTGGTCGTCTTGGTGGTGCTGAAATCGCTCGTAGCGAATCATATATCGAAGGTAGTGTTCCACTACATACACTTCGTGCTAATATCGATTACGCAGTAGCAGAAGCAGCAACAACATATGGTAAACTTGGTGTTAAAGTTTGGATTAATAAAGGTGAAGTTTTACCAACTTCTAAAAAAACTACACCTAGTAAGGAGGCTAAATAATTATGTTAATGCCTAAAAGAACTAAATATCGTCGTCCTCATCGTGTAAGCTACGAAGGAAAAGCTAAAGGTGGAAAGACAATAGCATTTGGTGAATTTGGTCTTCAATCTTTAGAAGGTGCTTGGATTACAGATCGTCAAATCGAAGCAGCTCGTATCGCAATGACACGTTATATGAAGCGTGATGGTAAAGTTTGGATTAAAATTTTCCCTCACAACATTAGAACTAAAAAACCGCTAGAAGTTCGTATGGGTTCTGGTAAAGGTGCTCCTGACGGATATGTAGCAGTAGTAAAAGATGGTACAATTATGTTTGAAATTGGTGGTGTTTCTGAAGAAATCGCTCGTGAAGCTTTAAGACTTGCAGCGCACAAACTTCCAGTTAAAACAAAATTTGTAACTAGAGAAAGTGGTGATTGTTAATGGCAGCAAAAGAAAAAGTAGATAAGAAACTTGCAAAGAAAATTGCAGAAAAGAAAACACCTGCTGGTAAACTTCGTGATTTAAGCGTTGCTGAAATCAAAACAAAGATTGCTGAGTTAAAACAAGAATTATTTAATTTACGTTTCCAAGCTGAAGTTGGTAAATTAGAAAATACAGCTCAACTTAAAAAAGTTAAGAAAGAAATTGCTAGATGTTATACCGTTCTTACAGAACGTGAAAACACTAAGTAAACGGAGGTAAACGATGGAAAGAAATAGTCGTAAAGTTTACGTTGGTACAGTCGTTTCTGCGAAGAATGATAAAACAATCACAGTAATGGTTGAAACTTATCGTAAACATCCATTATATGGTAAAAGAGTAAAATATTCAAAGAAATTTAGAGCTCATGATGAACTAAATACTGCTAAAGAGGGAGATATTGTAGAAATTATGGAAACTCGTCCACTTTCTGCAACAAAACGTTACCGTTTAGTGAAGATAGTTCAAGAAGCTGTAATTATTTAGTCGGAGGTAACATATGGTTCAACAAGAGACTAGATTAAAAGTAGCTGATAATACAGGTGCAAAAGAACTTGGTATTATTAAAATTTTAGGTGGTTCATTCCACAAAACTGCAACAATAGGCGATATTTGCGTATGTTCAGTTAAATCAGCCACTACTGGTGGTATGGTTAAAAAGGGCGATGTTGTTAAAGCAGTAATCGTTCGTACAAAAAAAGCCGTTAAGAGAGCAGATGGTTCTTATATTAAATTTGATGATAACGCTGCAGTTATTATTAAAGAAGATAAAAACCCTCGTGGAACTCGTATTTTTGGCCCTGTAGCTAGAGAATTACGTGAACATGATTTCATGAAAATTGTATCTTTAGCTCCAGAAGTACTATAGAAGGGAGATCGCGTTATGAGACTAAAAAAAGGCGATGTTGTAGTAGTTACAACTGGTAAGAATAAACCTAATCATGGTACATATACAACTGGTGAAATACTAGCAGTATATCCATTAACAAACCGTGTTTTAGTAAAAGGCGTTAACATTGTTACAAAACATAACCGTCCATCAAACGCTAATCCTGATGGTGGTATAACAAAAAAAGAAGCACCAATCCATGTATCTAATGTTGCTTATCTTGATCCAGTAAATAAGAAACCAACAAAAATTGGATACAAAGTAGTAGATGGTAAGAAGGTTCGTTATTGTAAATCTTCTGGTGCTGTTATTAAATAGAGAAAGGAGCTTGTAAAGAATTATGAATCGTGTATTACAACAATATAAAGATGAAGTAGTTGCTAAATTAACTGAACAATTTGGTTATACAACAGTTATGCAAGTTCCAAAGATTGACAAAATTGTTGTCAATATGGGCGTTGGTGATGCTATCAGCAACTCTAAATTATTAGATGCTGCAGTAGAAGATTTAGCACAAATCACTGGTCAAAAACCATTAGTTACAAAAGCTAAAAAATCTATCGCTGTATTTAAATTACGTGAAGGTATGTCAATTGGAGCAAAAGTTACTCTACGTGGAGAAAGAATGTATGAATTCTACGATAAACTTATTTCAATCGCATTACCTCGTGTTAGGGACTTCCGTGGTGTTAACCCTAACTCATTTGATGGAAGAGGAAATTATACAATTGGTGTTAAAGAACAATTAATTTTCCCTGAGATCAATTATGATAAAGTATTAAAGATCCGTGGTATGGATATCGTTATCGTAACTACTGCAAGAACTGATGAAGAAGGCCGTGCATTATTATCATATTTAGGCATGCCTTTCTCAAAGAAGTAGGAGGTAAAAAATGGCTAAGAAATCATTAAAAGTAAAATGTGCTCGACCAGCAAAATTTTCAACAAGAAATTATACTAGATGTGAACGTTGTGGTCGTCCTCATGCAGTTTATCGCAAATTCAAAGTATGTAGAGTTTGCTTTAGAGAATTAGCATATGAAGGACTAATCCCAGGCGTTACTAAATCTAGTTGGTAGAAGGAGGTTAATCTATCTATGATGATGACTGATCCAATTGCTGATATGTTAACAAGAATTCGTAATGCTAATCAAATGAAACATGAAACTGTTTCAATGCCAGCATCTCGTTTAAAATTAGAATTTTTAAACGTATTAAAGAACGAAGGTTATATCAGTGAATATGAAAAAATCGAAGACGGAAAACAAGGTATTATTAAAGTAACTTTAAAATACGTTGATAAAGTACGTGTAATTAAAGGTTTAAAGAGAATCTCTAAACCTGGATTAAGAGTTTATGCTAAAGCAAATGAATTACCTAAAGTACTTGGTGGTTTAGGTATCGCAATCGTTTCAACTTCAAAAGGAATCATGACTGACCGTGAAGCTCGTGCTAACAAACTTGGCGGCGAAGTTCTTGCATTCGTTTGGTAGGAGGTATATATGTCAAGAATAGGCAACAAACATATTGACATCCCTGCTGGTGTTGAAGTAAAAGTTGAAGGAAATGTAATTTCCGTTAAAGGTCCTAAAGGGGCTTTAGATTACGAATTTAACCATGAAATGAAAGTTATGGTTGATGGTAATCAAATATTTGTAAAACGTCCTTCTGATGACAAAGATCATCGTGCATTACATGGTACAACTCGTGCATTAATACACAATATGGTTGTGGGTGTTTCTGAAGGCTTTACTAAAGTATTAGAAATTAATGGTGTTGGTTATCGTGCTCAAATACAAGGTGATACACTTACAGTATTTGCAGGATATTCACACAATGTACCAATGAAATTACCTGAAGGCATAAAAGTAGTTTGTCCTACACCTACAGAAATTCACATTAGTGGATATGACAAACAAGTTGTAGGTGAATTTGCGGCTGAAATTCGTGCTATACGTAAACCTGAACCTTATAAAGGAAAGGGTATCCGTTATCAAGGCGAATATGTACGTCGTAAAGAAGGAAAGAAAGCTAAGTAGAAAGGAGAGACTATAGGAAATGATCGTTAAAAAATCTAAGAAAATCGCACGCCATGCTAGACACAATCGTGTAAGAGCAGTTGTTGAAGGCACAAGTGCTAGACCACGTCTTGCAGTATATCGTTCAAATAAACATATCTCTGCACAAATCATCGATGATGAAAAACAAATTACTTTAGTTTCTGCATCTACATTCGAAAATGGAAGTAAATTTGAAAATGGTTCAAACGTTGAAGCAGCTAAACAAGTAGGTGCAACTGTTGCAAAACGTGCTCTTGAAGCAGGTGTTACAGAAGTTGTATTTGACCGTGGCGGTTTCTTATTCCATGGACGTGTAAAAGCATTAGCTGAAGCGGCTCGTGAAGCCGGACTTAAGTTTTAGGAGGTATCTACATGAGTGAACAAGAAAAAGTTGTAGTAACTGCTCAACCAGAAGAAAAACAATATGATGAACGTGTTGTTGTTATCAACCGTGTAACTAAAGTTGTTAAAGGTGGTAGAAGATTCCGCTTTGCTGCATTAGTTGTTGTTGGTGATTACAATGGCCATGTAGGTTTTGGTAGTGGAAAAGCTCAAGAAGTTCCTGAAGCAATTAAGAAAGCTGTAGAAGACGCTAAGAAAAATATGATTGAAGTTCCTATCGTTGGAACAACTATCCCTCATGAAATTACTGGTGTTCATGGTGCTGGTCAAGTATTCTTGAAACCTGCTCCTGCTGGTACTGGTATTATCGCTGGTGGACCTGTTCGTAACGTAGTAGAACTTGCAGGTATCAAAGATATCGTTTCTAAATCACAAGGTTCAAATACACCTATCAATATTGTACGTGCTACATTTAAAGGACTTGAAGCACTTCGTACAGTTGAACAAGTTGCAGAACTTCGTGGAAAAGATAAATCAGAGATTAAATAGGATGGTGAACAAATATGGAAAAAACTGTAACAATTAAATTAGTTAAAAGTCCTATTACTCATCCAAAAAATCAAAGAGAAACTTTAAAAGCTCTAGGTTTATCAAAAATTGGTCAAACAGTTACAAAAGTTGATAATGCTGCTATTCGTGGTATGATCAGAACAGTTTCTCATTTAGTAACTGTTGTTGAAGCATAGGAGGCGCATTTATGAATTTAAATGAATTAAAACCAGTTGCTGGTGCAAGACATGCTAAAAAGCGTGTAGGCCGTGGTATTGGTAGCGGCATGGGTAAAACTTCAACACGTGGTCATAAGGGTCAAAATGCTCGTAGTGGCGGTGGCGTAAGACCAGGTTATGAAGGTGGACAAACTCAATTATTTAAACGTTTACCAAAACGTGGTTTCACAAATGTAAATCATAAAGATTACGCTATTGTAAATCTTGGTGATATTAATGAAAAATTTGAAGTAGGCACAGTTGTAGATTTAGTTGCGCTAAAAGAAGCTGGCCTTGTTAAAAAAGAATATGAAGGAGTGAAAATTTTAGGCAATGGTGAATTTAGCAAAACTTTAACTGTTAAAGCTGCAAAATTCTCTAAAACTGCTGTTGAAAAAATCAACGCTGCTGGCGGAACAGTAGAGGTGGCTTAAAATGAAGAAGTTTTTCGGGAAGTATAAAAAATTAATGGGAATGATTCTATTTACAGCTCTTGGCCTATTGATATGGCAAATTGGGCTTAATATTCAATTTCCATTTGTTGGATCAAATTCATCAATAATCGACTTTGGATTCTTAGATGTATTCACTGGTGGAGGTTTATCTAGTTTGTCAATTTTATCGCTAGGTATTAGTCCATACATCACTGCATCAATCGTTGTTGAAATGTTACAATTGGATGTAGTCCCTCAATTCAAAGAATGGGCTGATGAAGGAGAAGAAGGCAGAGAAAAACTAAATCGTTGGACAAGATATATCGCATTATTTATTGCGTTTGTTCAAGCTTTAGCAACAATATTAGGATATAAGGCATATGAAAATAGTGGTTATGCATTTTTCTATAATCAAGGAAGCTTAAACGCATTTACGTATATATATATCGCTTTGGTTATCACTGCAGGTACAGCATTTACAATGTGGTTAGCTGATCAAATTACAATGCATGGTATTGGTAATGGTTCTTCAATGTTAATCACTGCAGGTATTTTAGTATCTTTACCAAAAATGTTAGTTGAATTAGGAAAATACTTCTTAAGTAAAGATCCAAATGAAAATCCAAATTATTTAATTAAAGAAACATTAACAATTAAATGGCAAGGTATAGTATTATTTATAGTATTATTACTTGTGTTCTTAGGTATCATTGTTGGTGTTGTTTGGATGGAAGGTTTACAAAGAAAGATTCCAGTTCAATATGCTAATCGCCCTTCTGGTTCAAAATTAGTTGGACAACAAGGTTCTGATATTCCAATTAAATTAAATTCTGCTTCAGTTATTCCAGTAATTTTCGCAAGTACATTATTATCATTACCAATGACAATATTACAATTCGTTGCTGAAATATCTGGTAAAAACTCATTATTGAGTGACAATAGCTGGTGGAATATGATATTCAATTATACAAAACCAATTGGATTTGCAATTTACATTATTTTAATATTTGTATTTGCATTCTTCTATTCATTCTTACAAATCGATCCTGATAAGATGGCTGACAATCTTAAAAAGCAAAATGCTAATATCATCGGTGTTAAACCTGGTGAAGCTACAGCCGTTAAAATTTCAACTATCTTATTCAAAGTTACTCTTTTAGGTGCTACATATTTAGCAGTTCTTGCATCTATTCCAATTATTATTACTTGGATATTCCCTGCATTCTCTGGAACATCAATCACAATCGGTGGTACATCTATTATGATCGTTGTTGGTGTAGCATTAGAAACAGTAAAACAAATTAAAGCTGAAGGTCAATCTCAAGATTACCAAGGATTTATGTAAAATAAGGTGAAAATAAATTATGCATCTATTAATTATGGGTGCTCCTGGATCTGGCAAGGGGACATGTGCTGATTGCTTGAAAAAGCATTACAGCATCCCCCACATTTCCACTGGAGATATGTTTAGACAAGCAATAGCTGATAAAACTCCAATTGGAGTTATAGCAAAAGAGTATATTGATCATGGGCATCTTGTTCCTGATGAAGTTACGAACGAAATTGTTCGTGAAAGATTAATGGAAGATGATTGCAAAAAAGGATTCTTACTCGATGGTTTTCCAAGAAACATTGAACAAGCTAAAGCATTATCAAATATTCTAAAAGAACTTAATATTGAACTTGATGCAGCAATAAATCTTGTTATTGATGATGAAGTTATAAAACAAAGAATTGTTAATCGTCGTATTTGTACAAATTGTGGTAAAGGATATAATCTAATTTCATTAAATCCTAAAGTTGCTGGAATTTGTGATGAATGCGGTTCACCTCTTTATCAAAGAGATGATGACACTGAACAAACAATTGAAAAACGATTAGCAGTTTACAATAATCAAACAAAACCAATATTGGCGTATTACAAGGAACTTGGAATTTTAGTTTCAGTAAATAGTAATCAAAAAATTGATGAAGTCAATGCTGAAATTATTAAAAAATTGGAGGCAAAATGATAACTATAAAAAGTGATCGTGAAATTGCTTTAATGAGAGAAGCTGGAAACATTGCTATGCTTGCACATGAAGAAATAAGAAAAGCAATTAAACCAGGAGTTTCAACTAAAGAATTAGATAAAATAGCATATGATGTTATAACATCACATGGTGCTACACCATCATTTCTTAATTATAATGGTTTCCCTGGTACAATATGTGCATCAATAAATGATACAGTAATTCATGGAATTCCAAGTGAACATCAAATTTTAAAAGATGGCGATATTATATCGATAGATATTGGCGCTAAATATAAAGGCTATCATGGCGATTGTGCAAGAACATGGCCATGTGGTAATGTATCTAGCGATAAGTTAAAACTAATAGAAGTTACGGAACAATCATTCTTTGAGGGGTTAAAGCATGCTCGTCCTGGGAATAGATTATCCGATATATCTCATGCAATTGAAATGTATGCAAGACAATATAACTATGGTGTTGTAAGAGATTTTACAGGTCATGGTGTTGGGTCTCAACTACATGAAGATCCTGCTGTTCCAAATTATGGACATGAAGGAGAAGGACCTATATTAAGAAAAGGTATGACACTTGCGATTGAACCAATGATAAACATGGGTACACATCGAGTAAAAATTTTGAAAGATGGTTGGACAACTGTTACTGCGGATCATAAGCCAAGCGCTCATTATGAGAATTCAATTGTCATTACTGATACCGGTTATGAAATTTTAACAAAAATAAAGGAGAACAATTAATGTCGAAAAATGATGTTTTCGAGATGGAAGGAACAGTCGTAGAAGTTTTGCCTAGTACAGTCTTTAAAGTAAAATTGACTGCAAACGGCCAAATTATAGTAGCCCACGTTTCTGGTAAAATCCGTATGAATACGATTCGCATTTTACCAGGTGATAGAGTGACTGTTGAAATATCGCCATATGATTTAACACGTGGACGTATAACTTATAGACATAAATAAGTTATATAAATAAACAAAAATACATAGGAGGTACACAATGAAGGTTAGACCATCTGTAAAACCAATTTGTGATAAATGTAAAGTAATTAAAAGACATGGACGTGTTATGGTAATCTGCTCAGCTTACCCAAAACACAAACAAAGACAAGGATAATAGGAGGCTTATAAAAAATGGCACGTATATCTGGTGTTGATATTCCTAGCAATAAACGCGTAGTAGTATCATTAACATATATTTATGGTATTGGCAGACCAACTTCAGAAGAAATTCTAAAAAATGCCAACGTTAGTGAAGATAAAAGAGTAAAAGATTTATCTGAAGCAGAACTTACTGCAATTCGTCAAGAAGTTGCTAAGTTCCATGTAGAAGGTGACTTACGTCGTGAAGTAGCAATGAACATTAAGAGATTAATGGAAATTGGTAGTTATCGTGGCTTACGTCACAGAAGAGGCTTACCAGTTAGAGGACAAAGAACTAGAACAAATGCTCGTACTAGAAAAGGCCCTGCTAAGACTGTAGCTAATAAGAAGAAATAGGAGGCGTGAATTAAATGGCTAAAAAAGTAATTCGTAAACGTCGTGTTAGAAAGAATATACCTAGCGGTGTTGCACATATTCATTCTACCTTCAATAATACAATCGTAACAATCACTGACCCAGTAGGTAATGTTGTTTCTTGGAGCAGCGCTGGTGCAGTAGGATTCAAAGGAAGCAAAAAATCTACTCCATTTGCAGCACAAATGGCTTCTGAAGCTGCTGGTAAAGCTGCAATTGAAAATGGTATGTCAAAAGTAGAAGTAACAGTAAAAGGACCAGGTCCTGGTCGTGAAGCTGCTATTCGTTCATTACAAGTAGCTGGTCTTGAAATTGTTTCAATTCAAGATGTTACTCCAGTTCCACATAATGGATGCCGTCCTCCAAAGAGACCTCGTGGCTAATAGATAGCCTATTATAAAGTGGTTAAACCCAACACAATTAATCGTTAGAGGGAGGATTAAATGAGAAGAGTGGAATTTATTAAACCAGAATTAAAGATTAACGAAGATGTAACTAGCGTTAATGATAATTATTGTAAATTAAAATTATCACCTCTTGAAAGAGGTTATGGTATGACTATTGGTAATTCACTAAGAAGAGTATTGTTATCATCTCTTCCTGGTGCTGCCATTGTTGCAATCAACATTGAAGGTGTAGAACATGAGTTTTGTGCTGTTGATGGCATTCGTGAAGATGTTACAGAAATAATTTTAAACTTAAAGAAAATTGTTTTTACAATTAATGCAGAAAAGAATGAAACTGGTGACTTCGGTGATCAAGATCAAACTTATCGTTTAGAATTAATAACAAATTTACCAACTATTGAACAACAAAAAAAATCAGGAGTTGCTGATGAAGACCTTGTGTATTCAAAGGTAGTTAAAGCTTCTGATATCAACACTGCATCAACTGAAGATATAAAGGTTATCAATGGTGATCAAGAAATTTGTACCCTTTCTGCTGGTGGTTCATTAAAAATGGAATTATTTATTAGAAATGGCGTTGGGTATGTAAATGCTGATGAAAATAAAAGATTCTGTAAAGATGAAAAAGGCAATCGTATTATTAACCGTCTTCCAATTGATTCAATCTTTACACCAGTCTTAAAATGTACTTATGAAGTTACAAAGACTCGTTATGGAGATAATTTCAATTGTGATCAATTGATTCTTGAAGTTTGGACTAATGGTTCTATAAAAGCTACTAACGCTCTTTCTCTTGCATCTAAATTCTTAATTGAACATTTTGCTGTAATTCAAAATTTAAACAGCGAAATTGAACAAAGAAAGTATATGATGGAAAGTGAAGAAAAAGTTGTAGATAGCAAATTAGAAAAGAAGATTGAAGATTTAGACTTATCTGTTCGTTCTTATAACTGTTTGAAACGTGCTAATATAAATACAGTACGTGAATTAACACAAAAGACTGAAGAAGAAATGATGAAAGTTAGAAATCTTGGTCGCAAATCATTAAAAGAAGTAGTTCAAAAACTTCGTGAAATCGGTTTGGATCTTAAAAATAGTAGTACTTTATTTGATGATGATGACGATGCTGACTTCGATGATGAAGATGGCAATGATTCAGAAGAATAATCAAATACCAAATATTCTTTAGAAGGAGAAATAAAATATGGCATTAGGATATCGTACTTTAAGTCGTAAGAGCAACCAAAGAAAAGCCCTATTACGCGACTTAATTACAGATTTAATATTAAATGGTCGCATAGAAACAACTGTGTCAAAAGCAAAAGAATTAAAACGCCTTGCTGACAAGATGGTTACTCTTGGTAAAAAAGGTGATTTAGCTGCACGTAGACAAGCTGCTGAAATGATTCGTTTTGAAACTGATGACAAAGGTAACTATGCACTACAAAAATTATTTAATGAAATCGCTCCAAAGTATGCTGAACGTAATGGTGGATATACAAGAGTTTTAAAACTTGGTCCTCGTCGTGGTGATGCTACTGAAATGGCAATTATTGAATTTGTTGAATAATTAAAATTTTGTATTTAAAAAAAGTCTCTCAAATTTTGAGGGACTTTTTTGTTACATGTATATTGTAATAATGATAACTAAACTTTAAAAATAAGCAAATAAAAGCTTCCTATTTAATTTTAAAACATATGATTTGATTTATAATCTAAAAATTGTATAATTTATATGAGGTAATAAAAATGTTAGAAAACTTAACTGATTATATATATATTGTAGTAGCCGCATTATTTGCAATAATACTACATGAAATTGCACATGGCCTTGTTTCAACTTGGCTAGGTGACCCAACTCCAAAAAGGCAAGGAAGATTATCACTAAATCCCTTAAAACACTTGGATCCAATTGGTACTTTATGTTTAATATTTTTCCATGTAGGTTGGGCTAAACCAGTGGTAGTAAATCCTGATTATTACAAGAATAAAAAAAGAGGTATGGCACTAGTTGCTTTAGCTGGACCACTCATGAATTTTTTACTTGCTATATTTTCAATAATAATTATGGCTATATTTGTAAAAGTAAATGCTTATTCTAATGTACTAATAATAATTTATAATTTCTTATTGTATTTTTCAGTAATAAATTTAGGACTTGGTTTATTTAACTTAATACCAATTCCACCACTTGATGGCTCAAGAATTCTTGGTGCATTTTTAAAAGATGATACATACGAACAATATATGAAATACGAAAGATATGGATTTATTATAATTGCAATTCTTCTAGCATTATCTTCACTTAGAGGGAATGGTACTTCTTTCATATCTGAATTGGTAGATATAATATTTAATTTTATTTTCAGATTAGTTTTAAAAATATTTGGAGTATTGTAAAGCAGAATATAACTTTAGTTTAAGCCTAAAGTTATATTTTTGTTTGTTTTTTATAAACTCAAGTATTTGCTAAAAAGAGCTAAAAGTGTTATAATATATATATATATATATATATAATAATTAAAGAAAAGAGGTGCAAGCATGAAAGTAGAATTTAAAGACGTGTCATTTAAATATTATAGCAGCGAAGAATACATATTCGAACATTTATCTTTCATTATTGAAAATAATGGTATGCTTGCAATTTTAGGACATAATGGTAGTGGAAAAAGCACCATTGCAAAATTAATTGTTGGTTTACTTACCCCTACATCTGGCAAAATACTTATTGACGACGAAGAAGTAAACGATGATACTATTGATAGAATTAGACAAAAGATGGGAATTATTTTCCAAAATCCTGATAACCAATTTGTTGGAGTTACGGTAAAAGATGATATTGCCTTTGGTTTAGAAAACCATCAAATTCCTCGTAAGGAAATGATTGAACAAATTGATAAGTATGCAAAACTTGTTGATATGCAAGAGTATTTAGAGTATAATCCAGAAAACCTATCTGGAGGGCAAAAACAAAGAGTTGCGATTGCGGGAGCACTTGCAATGGAAACTGAATTAATAATTTTTGATGAATCAACATCTATGTTAGATCCTAAAGGCACAAAAGAAATCAATCAAATGATTTATAAATTAAAAAATGAATTAAATAAAACTATAATCACAATAACTCACAATTTAGAAGAAGCAGTAATTGCGGACAGAGTAATCGTGTTAAATAATGGTAAAATAGTTTTAGATGGTAATCCTAAAAACGTATTAAAAGAAAAATCCGTTTTGGAAGCTAGCGGATTGAAACTTTTAGATTGTCTTGATTTGATTGATGAATTAAAAAACAAAACATATAATAACAAAGAAAAAATAGAGGAAGCATTATGGGAATTGACTTTCAAAATGTAACTTTCAAATATTATAAAAAAGCTTCCTCAAAACAATTAGATAATGTTACTTTTCACATTAATGAAAAAAATGAGTTTGTTACAATACTTGGTCAAACAGGTTCGGGTAAATCTACACTTGTTCAACACATGAACGGTTTACTATTTGCTAGTAGTGGAATAGTTGATGTATTTGATCAAAAAGTGATAAAAAGCAAAAAAGTAAAGTTGAAACCAATAAGAAAACATGTTGGCCTAGTATTTCAGTTTTCTGAATATCAACTTTTTGAATCGACTGTATTACAAGATATTATGTTTGGACCAAAGAATTTTGGAAAAACAAAAGAAGAAGCATATGAATTAGCTATCAACGCATGTAAACTAATTGGCATACCTGAAGATTTATATGAGAGATCACCTTTTAGTTTAAGTGGTGGACAAATGCGAAGAGTTGCGATTGCGGGGGCTCTTGCAATTGACCCAGATATTCTAATACTTGATGAACCAACTGTTGGGCTTGATCCAAAAGGTAAAGAAGAACTAATGAATTTATTGGTTGATATTCAAAATAAAACGCATAAGTCAATAATAATGATTACGCACGATATGAATATAGTTGCAAAATATGCAAAACGAGTATTGGTAATGAATCATGGTAAACTTGTCTACGATGGCAACAAACACACGTTATTTGAAAATCAAGAATTTTTAGAAAAATATAATTTAGATTTACCAAATATAGCAAGTGTTGCAAAAGAATTAAAAGAAAGACAACTAATTGATTTTGACACTCTTCCTCTTACTAAAGAAGACTTGTACAAAGTTATCGTAAAGGAGGAGAAAAACAATGAATGATCAAATGGTATTTGGGCAATACATTCATAAGAATAGTCTTGTTCATAAGTTAGACGCAAGAACAAAAATTATTGTATTAATATTAATGATGGTATCGGTTTTCTTAATACCAAAAGATAATTTCATTATTTTAGGTATTGCTTTAATAATTCCATTGATTGGAGTGATACTATCAAAAATTTCAATAATAAAGTATTTAAAAAGCTTAAAGCAAGTTTCTTTTGTTGTTTTATTTTCTTTTGTGTTTCAACTAATATCTACAACAGGAGAGGATCTAATAGTTAAAAATCCAATGAATTTTACTGCTATTAATATATTAATCGTTTTGTGTGTTTGGGTTTTGTATTTTATCTTAAGAAAATATATATATCTAAAGCTTTTATGTTTTACAATCTTATTAGTAGCTAGTGTTTATTTCTTTAGATTCCCTATATATGGCACAGTTTTTAAAACAATATATTTTGACATATATAAAGAAGGATTAGTTCATGGTAGTTTTTTAGTAGGTAGAGTATTTGTTATTATACTTGCTTCGACAACTATGACGTTAACAACTAAACCAACTGATATGACTAATGCAATAGAGTGGCTATTAAAACCGCTAGAATTGATAAAAATCAAAACGAGTATATTTGCAATGATGATTTCAATTGCTTTAAGATCTATTCCAACTTTATTTAATGAGACAAATAGAATATTAAAAGCCCAAGCATCACGTGGAGTTGATTTTAACGAAGGCAAATTACATGAACAAGCAGGTCAAATAATTTCATTATTAATTCCTATGTTTGTAATATCAATTAAAAGAGCAGAGGATTTAGCTGATGCTATGGAAGCAAGAGGATATATTCCTGGTGCTAAAAGAACAAGACTTGTTAAAATGCAATTTAAAGTATTAGATTATATATTACTTATAGTTATGCTATGTCTATTTGTTTTGCTAATTCTTGGAAAGTGTGGCGTTTATGCGATATAAGATTACAATAAGCTATGATGGTTCATATTTTCATGGTTTTCAAAGACAAAATAAATATATATCTGTACAACAAGTTTTAGAAGAAAAAATAAGTGAGATTTTAAAAACTGATGTAATTATTAAAGGAGCTGGAAGAACAGATGCGGGAGTACATGCAAAAGGGCAAGTTGCTCATTTTGATTCAACACAATTTGTTCCACCAACAAACTTAAAAAAGATAATAAACAAAAAAGTTTATCCTCATATATATGTAACAGATGTAGAAATAGTTGATGAAACTTTCCATAGCAGAATCAATGCTAAGAAAAAAGAATATAGATACTATGTTTCACTTAATACTTTTGACCCCCTTAAAGCAAATTATATGCATTTCTTTCATGATAGAATTGATATAGCGAAAATAAGAGAAGCAATGAAGTATATTGAAGGTACTCATGATTTTAAAAGTTTTTCAAAAAACCATGAAATAAAGAATACCATTAGAACAATTGAAAAATTTTCGCTTAACATAAATGATGGTGTATTAGAGTTTTCAATAATAGGTACTGGTTTCATGTATCATATGGTAAGAATAATAATCGCTTTAATGCTAAAAGTAGGAGAGGGAAAGTTACAACCATCTGATATTGAAAGAATAATCGAAGGAAAAGAAAGAAAATTAGCGCCTTATGTTGCCCCTGCACAAGGGTTATATCTTTGGAAAGTATATTATGAATAAAAAATAAAATGATTCAATCGAATCATTTTATTTTTTACTTTCTTCAATAGTATAACTTTCTTTATCATATAAGGAAGGGCTATCTTTTAATTTGCTATTAAACTCTTTAGCAAACTCAGTATTATCATCATACTTTCTTTTTATGTCATTCTTTAATTTTGTAGAATTGTTAATAAGCTTGTTATTCATTTTTTTACCTCACTTTATTATATGTAAATTTTATATATATATTCAACATAATACAAATTTCTATTTGCGTTGTAAAAAAATATATTTTATGGTATAATATATATATAATAAGAACTAAGCGGGGTGTTGACATGAAAAGTATGTTTATAACATTTGAAGGCAACGATGGTAGCGGAAAATCAAGTGTGATTGAAGCAATTAGAGAAGAACTTACTAAAAGAGGCTACGATATTGTTTTAACACGCGAACCAGGTGGAAGCAAAATTGCGGAAAAAATAAGAGAAGTAATTTTAGATGTAGATAACACTGGAATGGATGATAGAACAGAAGCATTGTTATATGCCGCAAGTCGTAGAGAACATTTACAAAAAACTGTTATACCTGCTTTAAAAGAAGGAAAGATTGTACTATGCGATAGATTCATTGATTCTTCATTGGCATACCAAGGGTTTGCAAGAGGTATCGGTATAGATGAAGTATATAATATGAATCTTTTCGCAACAGAAGGAATGTTACCAGATTTAACATTATTGATATGTGTAAGACCAGAAATAGGACTTGAAAGAATAAAAACAAATCATAGAGGTTCATACGATCGATTAGAAAATGAAAAATTAGTTTTTCATCAAAAAGTATATCAAGCATATTTAGAAGTGCAAAAAAAGTTTCCTAATCGAATTATAATTATTGATGGTGAAAAAACCAAAGAAGAAGTAAAAAAAGCATCTTTAGAAGTAGTGCTTAAATATCTTGGTGATAAATAATATGAAGAACGAAGATTTATTCAAATATCAAGAAGAAGCAATGACACTTCTTACTAAAGCATACAAAAAGCAAAAATTTGCGCATGCATATTTACTTGATGGCGAAAATGGCACGGGAATAACTGATGCCGCAATATATATGGCAAAGCAATTAATATGCAAAAAAGATAATGCACCATGTATGGAATGTGATGATTGCAAACAAATAGACGCAAAGACTCATCTAAATTATATATATATTGAACCAGAAAATGATACTATAAGAAAAGAACAAATAGAAAAACTAATTCATGATTTTTCTATGACTTCCTTAGATGGTACACCTCAAGTATATATTATTCAATCAGCAGATAAGATGAATACATCTGCTTCAAACGCATTATTAAAATTTTTGGAAGAACCAATTCCCAATAGATATGCATTTCTAACAACAAATAACCATAGTAGAATGTTAGATACAATCGTATCAAGATGTCAAATGATTCATTTCAAACCAATACCTAAAGAGTATTTAGTAGAACAATTAAAATCTTTTGGCGTAGAAAGTGATATTGCTTATGTTATTTCTTACTTAACTACTGAAACTGATGTTGCAATGAAATATATTGAAGATGGTAAAGTTTTAAATTACTTAACTGTTGCAAAAAAAATTATTGATAAAGATTTAAAAAATAAAGATCCATATATTGAATACTATCGAAATAGACAAATGTTTATTGAAGAAAAAGATAAAACATATCATCGTTTCTTTCTTGATGTGTTAGTGCTTATTTATCAAGAACTATTGAAAAAAGCAAATAATATGAATGAAAAATACTTTGTTGATATTTTGAACATTTTGCAACCAGAAGAAATCGATAAAGAACAAATTATAAATAAACTAGAGTTAATAAATTTATATCAAGAAAGATTTAACTATTATGTGAATATAGACTTACAATATGCTAGTTTATTTTCAAAATTATAGGAGGGACTTATGAAAACTATAGTCGGTATCCAATTTAAAGGTGGAGGCAGAGTATATTACTTTGACCCATTGGAATATACATTTAAACGGGGTGATTATGCCATCGTTGAAACCGTAAGAGGTTTAGAACTTGGGTTAGTAGCAATTGGTAATCGTGAAGTAGAAGATGAAGATTTAGAACACGAATTAAAACCAGTAATAAGAATGGCTACACCTCATGATTTAGAACAAGAAGAAAAAAATAATGAACTTGCTAAAAAGAGCTTTGAAATATTTAAAACGTATGTAAAAGAATTTGATTTAGATATGAAACCTCTTTACTGTGAATATACAATTGATTCTAGTAAAATAATATTTTATTATTGTGCTGATGATCGTGTTGATTTTAGAGAACTACTAAAGGTATTAGCTCCAAAATTTAGAATAAGAGTTGAACTAAGACAAATAGGAACACGTGAAGCCGCAAGGGTAATTGGTGGTATAGGTAGTTGTGGCAGAGAACTTTGTTGCAAAACTCATTTGGTAAATTTTGATTTTGTTACTATGAAGATGGCTAAAGAACAAGGTATGTCACTTAACACCAGCAAAATTAGTGGTATATGTGATAAACTTATGTGTTGTATTGCTTATGAACATGAACTTTACAAAGAATTAAAGAAAGAAATGCCAAGCGTAGGACAAATGGTAAAAACTCCAACTTGTGATTGTTGTAAAGTAGTATCTGTTGACTATTTGAAAAAAATGGTAAAAACTAATGAAAATCCTAATGGTGCACCAACCTGCCACAATGCAAGAGAAGTTGAAGTAATTAATTTCAATAAAGAAGTAAAAGATGAATCTAAACTTGTCGCATCCATTGAAGACGAAGTAATAGAAATAGCAGATGATAACACTAACACAGCAGATGAATATGAAACAGCTTCAATAGAAAAAGAAGAACCTAAGACAACAAACAACAATCATCAACGCAAATATCATAATAAAGGAAAACAAAATAGTGACAAAGGCAAGAGATGAAATCATTAATGATTTATTAGGATATGAAGGTTTAAAGATAATACAAAGACCGGATATTTTCAACTTTTCACTAGATTCTACAATTCTTGCGGACTTCGTTACTATTAAAATGAAGGATAAGAAAATAATAGATTTAGGATGTGGAAATGGGTATATTCCCATTTTTCTAACATTAAGGACTAAGGCAAATATAATTGGTGTAGAAATCCAAGAAGAAATTGCAAATATAGCTAAAAGAAGTGTTGAATTAAACAAACTAGAAAATCAAATTGAAATTATCAATATTGATTTAAAAGAATTGCATAAACAATTTGGACCTTCTTCGTTTGATGTTGTTGTAACTAATCCACCATATTTTAAATATCAAGAAAGTAGTAATATTAATGAAAGTATTTACCAAACAATTGCAAGGCATGAAGTAAAAGCAACTCTTGATGATGTAGTAAAAGAAGCTAGCATTTTGTTAAAAGATGGCGGTACATTTGCAATGGTACATAGAGCCGAAAGAATGGTAGAAATTTTATCAACAATTTCAAAATATAACTTAAGTTTAAAAAGACTTCGATTTGTTTATCCTAAAACTACATCAAAAGAATCACTTGCAATATTAGTAGAAGCAAAGAAAAAAGGTGGCGACGGCGGTTTAAAAGTATTAAATCCGTTATATGTCGAGAATGCAAATGGAACTTATACAGAAGAAATATTAAAAATATTTAATTATAAAAAGGATGAAAAAGATGCTAGTAAGACAAAAAACATATGAAGAAAATAATGCAAAGTTATATATGGTAGGTGTACCAATTGGTAACTATGATGATATGAGTTATCGTGCTGTAGAGACATTAAAAAATGTTGACATCATATTTTGTGAAGATACTAGAGTTACACTAAAATTACTAACTTATTTTAATATTTCCAAACCATTAAAAAGCTATCATACATTTAATGAAAATGAAATCACTGATATTTTAATTAACTACATTGAAGAAGGCAAAAATGTTGCGGTGGTAAGTGATGCGGGAATGCCAATAATTAGCGACCCTGGGTATGTTGCAGTATTTGAAGCAATCAAAAGATCCATCGATGTTGTTGTTATACCTGGTCCAAGTGCATTTGTCAGTGCCCTTGTTGGAAGTGGAATATCTTCTAGAAAAATATACTTTGTTGGCTTTCTAAACAGTAACGATAATAAAAGAAAAAAAGAACTTGAAAAATTAAAAGATTTGGAAGAAACATTAATAATGTATGAATCTCCACATCGCATAAGAGAAACATTAGAAATGATTTCAGAATTAATGCCAACACGTAATATATGTTTAGCAAGGGAACTCACTAAAAAGTATGAAGAATATTTACATGGTACCGCAAGCGAGATTCTAGAAGTGATAGATGAAATAAAAGGAGAAATTGTTTTAATTATTGATGGCGCAACAACTAAGGAAATAAAGTCAGATTTGATTTCTCTTTCTGTTCAAGACCATATGAATCATTATCTTGAACAGGGTATGGATGAAAAGGAAGCAATGAAAAGCGTTGCTAAAGATCGTGGCGTCTCAAAAAGTATAATTTACCAACAAATAAAGAGAAAATAAAAAGTAATGATCCTTCTGGATTATTACTTTTTTAGTATAAATATAAAAATATCAAATAGGAAATAATTATAAAAACAAAATATAATAGAAAACGCAAAAAAAGAAGGAAATCGATTAAAAAAACTAAAAAAAGCCAAAGATAAAAAAATTAAAAAAGTTTAATATAAGCGTTTTCATTGTGTCAGACAAGCAATTGCTATTAAAAAAAGCGCAAAAAGTGCTATAATATATAAGTAAAATAGATACCAAAATAGATGTCTAAAAAGGAGGTTTCTTGAATGAAAACAAGGAAATATGCGATTATAACTGGCATAATTATTCTATTAATGTGCCTAAGTGGTTGTAAAAGCAATAAATATGATAAGTCCGGTGTTAAAGTAGTATTTGAACTAGAAGGTGGCACGTATCAAAATTCAACTCTTCCTGTTGTTTATTATTACAATTTTAAAACCGACAAAAACTATCTCATTACTGACCCGACGTCAATTACTGATAAAGCAATTACCCGACCTAACTACGATTTAGAAGGTTGGTATACCGAAAAAGAATACATAAATAAATGGAATTTTGAAACAGATCGCGTTTCAAAAGAAGGCATTACCCTCTATGCCAAATGGAAAAAGAAAGTGTCACATACTTTCAACTTGTGCTATAAAAATACTAAAGGAGAAATAGTAACACTTGGAAGTTATGATGCAAGTAACGGTAAAACATTCCCAGAAACTTGGGGTTACAAGAGTATTAGTAAGGTTAAATCACCAGAATATGGTTATACGGCAATTGCTTATGTAGATGAAAATGGTGATCCATGGGATATGAATTATAAACATCCTGGTGGAGAAGAAAGCCTAGCAATAAACATTTATCTTAAGTGCATTAAAGGTATATATACAGTGGTGACTACTCCACAAGAATTGATTGCGGCAAAGAAAAATAACATTTATTTGGCAAATGATATTGACATGAATGGAGCTGAATTCAATATTTTAGATTATGGTAAAGAATTTGAAGGCAATGGATATACAATTTCAAACTTCAGTTTAAGCTATGATGCTAGTAAAAATGCTCTAAAGGAGGACTTAGAAGATAATTCACGTAAAAGTTTGTACATAACTATTTTTGGCGATTGCAAAAACGCTGTAATCAAAAATGTCAACTTTGAAAATGTATCTATAAGTATAAAAACAAAATATAAACCAACTTACAAAATCTATGTACTTCCTCTTGCAAAGACATTGGAAAACACAAAGATTGAAAATGTTAAATTTAGTGGTAGTGTTACAATTGTAGAATTACCAGAAGAATTTAACAAAGAAACTAACCTCATCGTTGTTACAGATGAAATATATTATAGCAAAGATGACAAATCAACAATTGAAAATTGCGGAATCAAATTAAATGAAAAACCAAATTAAAAAGGAGAATAAAAAATGAAATTTAAGAATCTAAATTTAAAAAGAACATTTGCAATAATTTCTACAGCAATTTTAGTATTTTTTGCTGCAAGCTGTAAAAAGTGTAAAAGTTGCAAACCTGAAGAAGAAAGAGGTGTTCGTTATGACAATGAAACATCAACATTAATTTTTTCTACACAAGAAGTAGATGGTGTTTTTAACCCATTCTTCTCTACATCAGGTACTGATAGTAACGTTGTAGGTATGACACAAATAAGTATGCTTTCTAATGATAAGAATGGTAAACCAACTTATGGAGACAAAGAAGCAGTAGTTACAAAAGACTTACAATACTTTACAACTGGTTCAAGAGAAGCAGGAGACCAAATTACAACATATTATTTTGTTTTAAAGAACAATGTAAAATTCTCAAATGGTTCTCCATTAACAATTAAAGACGTTTTATTTAACTATTATGTATACTTAGATCCAGTTTACACAGGTTCTAGTACAATTTATTCAACAGATATCGTTGGATTAAAAGAATATAGAACACAAAATGAATCTGAGACTGAACAAGAAGCATTCAAAGAAAGATTTAAAGATGAAGCAGAAAAACGTATTGAAGCACTTTCTTCTGCTGCAAACGATATCTTTAAATATCATAAAGGTGAATCTATCAGTGTTGAAAAATTTAAACAATATTTACAAGAAGAATATGTATCTGTAGATGAACAATATGAATATGCTGTAAAAGACTTCGAAAAAGCTATAGCATTATTCAAAGAAGAACTTTTAAGTGACTTTAATAATGCATCTGATACATATCAAAACATTACATTTACTGATAAAGATGGAACCCTTTACAAAGATTTATTAACAACAAATGTTGAAGCTTTCTTATATAACGAAGGATACTTAACATGGGATAAAAAAGAAGCTAAACTTGTTTCAAGTTTAACTAACTCTCCTGAAGAATTAAAGAATTGGACAAAAGAACAAGCAATTAATACTGTATATCAAGATAAAATTCCTAACTCAATTGAAGAAGTTATTAGTTTCTGGGGGACTGCTTCACAATTATATGATTTCATAGTAAACGAAGCAATGTCTGAATACTTCAGACTTAATGGTAAAAAGATTAAAAACATTTCTGGTATCACTTTCGCAAACTTAGAAGGTTCTGTTGAAGTAAATGGTGTCACATATGCAAAACCTGAATATAACGAAGATGGTTCTGTTAAAGATGGCTACAATGAAGTTTTATGCATAAAAATTCACAATGTTGACCCTAAAGCTATTTGGAACTTTGCTATTGGCGTTGCACCAATGTATTACTATTCAGATGAAGCACACATTAAGGCATTTGATTATAAAAATAATTTCGGTGTTGAATATGGTAATCAAGATTTCATGGAAAAAGTAGTAAGAGATCCTGCAAAAATTGGTGTTCCAGTTGGTGGTGGTGCTTATGCAGCAAGTAAATCAAGTGGTGGTATCACTGGTATTGAATCTGGTGACTTTAACCAAAATGGTGTTATTTACTTTGAAAGAAACCCATACTTCATTATGGGACCTGCAAAAATTAAAAAAGTATGTTTCCAAGTTGTTGCTTCTAACCAAATGTTAAATGCTCTATACAATAACGAAATTGACTTTGTAGAACCAAATGCAAAATATGAAACTGTACAAGAATTAAAAAATAAAGCAAGTAGCGGAATTGGTAGTAAATCAATCAAAACTTCTGGTTATGGTTATATTGGTATCAATGCTGGTAAAGTACCTGATATGGCAGTAAGACAAGCTATTATGCATGCAATAAATACGCAAGAATGTGTTGACTACTATGTAAACACTGCATCAGCAATTTATCGTCCTATGTCTACAGCAAGCTGGGCATATCCTGAAGATTGCACACCATATTATCCATACATTGGTTCAAAAGTTCCTGAAGATTTAAGTGTTGTAAATCCTGCATATGCTGAATATGTTACATCACTTGGCAAACATACAGGTGATACTCTTACTCAAGCAGAACAACAAAATTTCATTAAGAAATTAGTTGAAAGCGCTGGTTACACAATTAATAGCCAAGGTGTTTATGAAAAGAATGGTTCAACATTACAATATACATTCACAATCGCTGGTGAAGAAACAGATCACCCTGCATGGAATGCTATGTATCATGCTGGTGAAATCTTAAATAAAGTAGGATTCAATATCACTGTTACGCCAGATGCACAAGCATTAAAGAAATTATCTACAGGTGCGTTAACTGTTTGGGCTGCCGCATGGGGTTCAACAATTGACCCAGATATGTACCAAGTTTATCATAAAGACTCAAATGCAACTTCTGTTCTAAACTGGGGTTATAAGCAAATATTACAAAATACAGGCGACAAGTATTCAGTTGAAAAAGCACTAGTTGAACAATTATCAGAATTGATTGATCAAGGTCGTCAAACAACTGATGAAGCACAACGTGCTAGTATTTATGCTGAAGCATTAGATATAATTATGCAATTGGCAGTAGAATTACCTACTTACCAAAGAGATGACTTGTTTGCATATAATTTAAATAAAATTGATGAAAGTACATTAAATAGTGACACTTCACCATATAAAGGCTTAACAAGTGATTTACATAATGTTTCATTCAATCAAGCAAAGTAAAAAATAAAAAATGGAAATCGCAATAGATATTTCATTTTAAACAAGGAGTAATATATATATGTTTAAATACATTGTAAAACGACTATTAATATCATTACTTGTCCTTTTCGGTGTATCAATTATAATTTATACATTAGTTCGTTTAATGCCAAATGATTACATAGATTTAAAATATGCATCACAAATCCAACAAGGTCAAATCACTCAAGAAGATGTAGACCGCTTTAAGGAATTATATGGTATTGGCGATAAAACATTTAAAGGATTAGTTAATGGTTATGTTAAATGGTTGGGAAATGTTTGCCGAGGCAATCTTGGTATATCATTCAAATATAATAAACCAGTTAGCACAGTAATTAAAAATAATATGTGGATATCTTTTGCGATTGCAGCAATAGCGACAATACTTCAATTTTTAATCGCAATTCCACTAGGTATTTCGAGTGCTACACATCAATATTCAATGCGAGACTATTTAGTTACAATATTCACGATGATTGGAATTTCACTTCCTACTTATTTCTTTGGAGCAATAGTCATAAAAATATTCTCAGTAAACCTAGGATGGTTCCCATCAAATGGTTTAATAAGTGCTGGTGTTAATTACCCTGATACTTTTGCTGGTGGCCTTTCAAAACTAGGTGATATGATATATCACCTAGTGCTACCAATATTCGTCAGTGTAATATTATCAATTGGTGGATTAATGAGATACACTAGAACAAATACATTAGAAGTTCTAGGAGCTGATTATATAAGAACTGCTCGTGCAAAAGGCTTATCTGAAAACAAAGTAATTTATAGACACGCTTTTAGAAATACAATGATACCATTAGTTACATTATTGGCAGGTATATTACCTTCATTATTCGGTGGTATGATGATAACTGAACAAGTATTTGGTATTCCTGGTATTGGTAACTTGGCATACAAAGCGTTAAAAGAAGGCGACATTCCTTTCGTAATGGGATACAATATGTTCTTAGCGGTACTTACTGTAATAGGAACGCTATTATCTGACTTAATGTACTCAGTGGTTGACCCACGAGTTAAACTAGGAAAGTAGGTGAAATAGATGCAAAATAATAATGAACCTACAAATAAATTAGAAGAATTAGAATCTGCTTGTGAAGAAACTAAAATTAGCAGTATAGCAAAGAAAAAGCAAAAACTTGCTCAAGATGAAGATCTTCTTGAAAATGAAATTATTGAAGAATTAGTTGAAGAAGATACTACAGAAGAAGCAACTTATAAAGAAATAGGACCTAAAAGACTAGTATTAAGAAGATTTTTCCGTTCTAAATTATCAATAGTCGGAATAGTTATGATTGTTTTATTATTCTTATTTTCATTCCTTGGACCTGTCATTTATCAAAAATGGGGAGAAAGTACTGTAGACCGTTCAAGTACTGTAAAAGTGCTTGAAACACCACATACTTGGACTGATGAAGATGGCAATAAAATTCAAGTTATTGAAGAATTAACAATTATTACGGAAATTAATTCCTATGCAGATCCTAGCAAAGACCATTTCCTTGGAACTGATGATAAAGGAATGGATGTATTCGTAAGATTAATGTATGGAGGAAGAATTTCCTTAACAATAGGGTTTATCGTAGTTATTCTAGAAACCTTAATTGGTATAGTACTAGGTGGCATATCAGGTTATTTTGGCGGTTGGGTAGACCAACTAATAATGCGTATAGTTGATATATTTAACTGTATTCCAACATTACCAATTCTATTAATTGCATCTGCTGTTATAGATTCATGGAACTTAGATGCAGATACAAGAATATATGTTTTGATGGTAATTATTACAATATTTAGCTGGAGTGGTGTTGCAAGACTTGTTCGTGGACAAATACTTTCACTTCGTGAACAAGAGTATATCACCGCAACCGAAGTTATGGGACTTTCAACATGGCGAAAAATATTTAAACACTTAATACCAAATGTAATGCCTCAATTAATAGTATCTATGACACTAGGACTTGGTAGCGTAATTCTATATGAATCTACATTAAGTTACTTAGGACTTGGTGTACAACTTCCAAAAGCCGCATGGGGTACTATGATTGCAACTTCAAATGATCCACAAGTTTTAAATTATCATCTTAATATGTGGCTTCCTGCTGGATTTATGATTGTAATTGCAGTATTAGGATTCAACTTTGTTGGTGATGGCTTAAGAGACGCTATGGATCCAAAGGCTAAGAAATAGGAGGATATATATGGCAAAAGATAAAAAAACTTCCGATTATATATCAATAAAAGAATCACGCGCAATAATAAAAGACAACATTAAGAAGATGAAGTATTATGAAGGTTTAAAGAAAAAGAATTTACCTGTAGAAGAATATACTTCATATATGAAAGATGAAAATAATATTATCGAAATAGATGGTTTAAAGACTTGCTTCTTTACTGATAATGGAACAGTAATGAGTGTTAATGGCGTATCTTTCAACATTCCTAAAAATAAAATTGTTGGTGTTGTTGGTGAATCAGGATGTGGTAAAAGCGTTACATCTTTATCTATTATGCAATTAGTACAAGCACCACAAGGCCAAGTTATCGAAGGTGAAATAAGATACAATGCGGATGCATTAGGTTATAGTGAAGATGGTAGAAAGAAAGCATATAACATTGCCAAAATGCCAACTAAAGAAATGTATCAAATTCGTGGTAAAGATATAACAATGATCTTCCAAGAACCAATGACTAGTTTAAATCCCGTATTTACAATAGGATATCAATTAGATGAAGTTTCTTTTATACATACTCCATCGATTACTAAAGAAGAAGCAAAAGCTCATAGTATAGAAATGTTAAATAAAGTTGGTATTTCTATGCCAGAACGTGTGTACAAATCATATCCACATGAATTATCAGGTGGTATGCGTCAAAGAGTAATGATTGCAATGGCGCTTGCGGGGAATCCAAAATTGATAATTGCGGATGAACCAACAACTGCCTTAGATGTTACTATTCAAGCTCAAATATTAGAATTATTAAAAGATTTACAAAAAAAGCAAGGCTGCTCAATTATGTTAATTACTCATGATTTAGGAGTTATTGCTGAAATGGCTGACGAAGTAGTTGTAATGTATGCAGGAAGAGTAATTGAAAAAGGAACTGCACGTGAAATTTTCCATAACCCTCTTCACCCATACACAATTGGACTACAAAAGAGTAAACCGTTGATTATTTCAAATTCAAATGAACCATTATATTCAATACCTGGACAAGTTCCAAACCCTATAAACTTACCAAATGCATGTTACTTTAAAAGTAGATGCAGTAAGTGCATAAACAAATGTAATGGTGAATACCCAAGAGAAATCAAAGTAAGTGACACCCATAGCGTATCATGCTATTTATACGAAGAAAGTGAGGTAGGAAAAAATGGAGAATAATACTGATAAAAAGTATATTTTAGAAGTAAAAAACTTAAGCAAATACTTTCCAATTGCTACTAACTTTTTTGGTAAACCTACATGCTATCTAAAAGCCGTAAATAATGTTTCCTTTTCTCTAGAAAAAGGTAAAACAATTGGTGTTGTTGGTGAATCTGGTTGTGGTAAAACTACTCTTGGAAGAACAATCTTAAAACTATATGAACCAAATGAAGGTCAAATAATATTTGATGGTCACGATATCACAAAGATAAGCAAAAATGAAATGCGTAAATATCGTACTAGTATGCAACTAATATTCCAAGACCCTTATTCAAGTCTTCCACCAAGAATGACAGTTGGTTCAATAATTTCTGAAGCAGTCATTTATCATAACATCGTTCCAAAAGAACAAGTAAATGAATATGTAAGAGATATAATGAAAAAATGTGGATTACAACCACAATATTATGATCGTTATCCTCATGAATTTTCTGGTGGACAACGTCAAAGAATTTGTATTGCTAGAGCCCTTGCGGTAAATCCAAAATTAGTAATTTGCGATGAACCAGTAAGTGCACTAGATGTATCAATTCAAGCTCAAATAATAAACTTATTAAAAGAATTACAATTAAAACTTGGTTTAACATATGTATTTATCTCACATGATTTATCAGTTGTAAAATATATAACAGATCAAATCTTAGTTATGTATTTAGGAAATACAATGGAACTTGGTGATACTGATGAAATATTTGATAATCCTCTTCATCCGTATACGCAAGCACTTTTCTCTGCTGTTCCTGTTCCTGACCCTGATGTAAAGATGAATCGTATAATTTTAAATGGTGATATTCCATCACCTGCTAACCCACCTAAGGGTTGTAAATTTCATACTCGTTGTGCAAAATGCATGAACGTATGCAAATTCAAAGAACCAAATTATATTGAAGCTGCACCAAATCATTTTGTTGCTTGTCATTTGTATGATAAAGAAGTAATGGCAAACTTACCAAAATATGATGAAGAATATGCAGAAATTTTAAGAGTTGAAACAGAAAAAGCTGAAAACGAAAAAAAGGTAAAAAATGAAAAAAAATAAAAAAGAAAAATATGTTGACGATGGTCATACCATCTATAATATGGATGTAGATGGTATGCCACATCGTAAACGACACAATAATGATGACAACTTTTCGCTAACCAAAAATGAAAAAAAGGCAGCAGCAAAAGCAGCCCTTGCCCATTATATGCCAATTATATTAGGCGTTATAGTTTGTTTTTTCTTAGCAATGTTATTTATATTGTTGTGGTTAAAATAATGAGAGGAAAGTAAAATGAAAAAGAAAATATTATATGGTGTAATATTGCTTTTGCTAATAATTACTTGTCCTAGTTGCAAAAATAAAAATAAAGACAACAACGTTCCCAGCGTTGATCCAGTAGTTACTCCTATATCAAATTCACAAAAACTACAAATATTAAAGAGTGACTTGAAATTAACACAAGAACAAGTAATGTCAAGAATTAAAGCAGAAAATATAAAGAAAAATAATGGTTATTTAGATACTGATGAAATCATTACAATGGTTACATTAGATGGTGAATCCCTAATAGAATCATATAATAATCGTTATAGTGTTTTATATAAAACTGTTTCAGAATATGCAAACTCGGCAACAGGTATTAAACAAGCTTCTAAAATAAAAGAAGAACAAGATCTTTTAGTTGAAGAACTAAAGGAAAAAGGTTTAATAACTGAAGTTGAATATTACTATTCAACAATTATTAATGCAATAGCGGTTAAAACTACTTATGGTAATTTTAAAGAAATTGGTAATTTAGCATCAGTAAAATCAACTATTTTATCAGATACTTATAATTTACCACAAAGCATAAGCGGTGATGCTTCCGCAATCGTAAATTTAGTAGATGTATATGAAACTGGTATTTTTGATTCAAGTAGCGTTAGCTATAAAGGTGCAGGTACTGTAGTTGCTGTATTAGACTCAGGGTTTGATTGTACACACACTGTTTTCCAAAAACAACCTACTGAACAAGTTATTACTGACAGAGACATTTCATCAATTTTAGGCAATATGAATGCTTCAAAATTCACAAAAGGTCTAGAATTAAAGGATGTATATTATAGTCGTAAAATACCTTTTGTATATGACTATGCTGATAAAGATTCAGATGTTTTCCCATATGATTCAGAACACGGTACACACGTTGCAGGAATCATTGGTGGATTAGATGATAAAATCACTGGTGTTGCAGTAGACACACAATTAGTTCTTATGAAAGTTTTCCCCGATTTGAGTGAAGGTGGAAAAACTGAAGATATCCTAGCTGCTCTTGAAGATGCTGTATTATTAGGTGTTGATGCAATTAATATGTCACTTGGTTCATCTTGTGGTTTTGCAAGAGAAGAAGATGGCAATAAGATAAATGAAGTATACGAAAGAATAAATGAAAGTGGTATTAGTTTAATTACTGCCGCAAGTAACAGTTATAGTTCAGGCTATGGTGGCGAACAAGGAAATACTAACTTTGTTACAAATCCAGATTCAGGAACAGTAGGTTCACCATCAACATATGATGCTGCATTATCAGTTGCATCTATTAGTGGTGTTAAGAGTAGATATATTATCGCTAATGGCGAACAAGTATTATTCTATAAAGAATCTAATTCTGTTACCGCAAAACCTAATGACTTTATGAATGAATTAGTTAATAGCTTACCTTTAGAACAACAAGAAAAATATAGAAATGGTGAAAAATTAACATTTGAATACGTTACTATTCCTGGTGTAGGTAAAGAAGTTAACTATGCAAATGTTGGTGATATAACTGGTAAAATAGCACTAGTAAGACGTGGCGATAATAGCTTTGAAGAAAAAGCAATGATAGCTAAAAATAAAGGTGCAATTGCTTGTATCATTTATAATAACATTGATGGTGATATTTTAATGTCAATGGGTAAAACTGAACATATACCTACAATATCTATATCAAAAGATGATGGTACTATTCTTGCCTCAAAAAATACAGGTACGCTTACAATGCGTTCAACATATCAAGCAGGTCCATTTATGTCTGATTTCTCAAGTTGGGGTCCTACTCCTTCACTTGGAATTAAACCAGAAATTACTGCTCATGGTGGCGAAATTATGTCTGCTATTCCTGGTGGTGGCTATGACAAATTAAGTGGTACATCAATGGCTACTCCTAACCTTTGTGGAATTGTTGTATTAATTCGTCAATATATTAAAGAAAAATACCCAACTTTAAGTGCTAAACAAGTTGCTGTAATGACTAACCAATTATTGATGTCAACCGCAAACATTGTTTTAGATGAAAGAGGGAATCCTTATTCACCTAGAAAACAAGGTGCAGGTCTTGCAAGTTTATATAATTCTGTTAATACAAAAGCATATATAACTGTAGATGGAATCGATCGTTCTAAATTAGAATTAAAAGACGATGCTAAACGTACAGGTATATATAATATGGAATTTAATTTGATTAACTTATCTAATGAAACTCTTACTTATGATTTATCTGTAGTAGGTATGACTGAAAGTGTTTCAACATCTGATGAAAAACACGTTGCTGAAAAGTCACAAATCTTAAACGGAAATACAGTAATATCATCTGTAGAAGGTGCTAAATTAAATGGCACAACAGTAACTATTGAAGCTAATAAAATTGCTAAAATAAAATTAACATATAATCTTAGCGATGCTGATAAGAACTTAATTGATGAATTATTCCCATATGGAATGTATGTAGAAGGATTTGTTAAATTAACAACTAATAAAGATGATGAAATTGATTTGAATATTCCTTTCCTTGCCTTCTATGGTGACTGGACAGAAGCTCCAATGTTTGATAAGACCTACTTTGAAGTAGAATCAGAAGCTCATAATATGGCAATTGATGATGAAGATAAGATAAAGGCTGATTATTATGCAACAACACCATATGGTTCTTATTTCTATAATTATCTAATTCCACTTGGAACATATCTATATGATATCGATGAAGAAAAGTATGATGCTATCCCTGCTTCTTTAGATCACATTGCTATTTCTAATTCACTTGGAACAATTGATGGTATTTCAGCTATTGCTGCAGGTTTACTTAGAAATGCTAGAAAAATGGTATTTACAATTACTGATAAAGTAACTGGCGAAGTAGTTTGGGAATATATAGATTATAATGCTTCAAAAGCATACCCTAATGGTGCTTCTCCACTACCTTATTATGAAAATTTAAAAGCTAAATCATCTACTCTTGGTCTTGTTAACAATCGTCAATATGAATTCAAAATGAAAGGTACACTTGACTTTGGGGATGGTGGCGAAAGTACAAATGTTCGTAATCAATTTAGTTTTGATTTCTATCTAGATGATGAAGCTCCAGTATTAAAAGAAGTAAGCTATGAAAAAGTATATGATAAGACTTTAAAGAAAGACCGTTATTACATTAATATGGTTGTATATGATAACCAATATGTACAATCAATTACACCTATTATTTTCACATCTTCATCTACATACACTTTCTTAACTAAAGATCCTATTCCTGTATACAGTGAAAAGGGTAAAGACAATGTAGTAAGATTCGAAATAACTGATTATTTAGATGATATATTTAATGATGAATTGATAACAAATGCTTTAGCCTTCTCAATTGATGACTATGCGCTAAATTCAAATATATATTTATGTCAATTACCGGGTACTCAAGGTGACTTTAAGTTCACAAAAGATGGTACATTAGAAGGAACTGATTTAACAATCTTATCTATGTATGAAGATGAAGTTTTAGATTTAACTAAGTATCTCGCAACTGCAGATACAACAGTTGATGATAACAAGGATTATTTAAAATTCTTAGAATGGGCATCTTCTAATGAACAAGTTGCTACAATAAAAGAAGGTTTAGTATACGGACTTAATGCTGGTAGAACTACAATAACTGTAAGAGAAGCATTAAATGGTAAACAAACCGTATTAATAGTTAATGTTAAAAAACGTACTCAAACTAAGGAAAGCTTAGCTTATAAACCTCAAAGTGTAAGTAGATCAAGCAATAAGGAAACTAGTGAAGGTTCTAAAGCAACCATTGAATCAATTAGATTTTCTTATTTTGATACACTGTTTGCATATTCTAGAGCTGCACAGACTAGTGAAATAGGTAAAACTGGTGATCGTAAATTCCTATCTAGTATGTCAGGAATTAGTTTCTACCCAGGTGAAAAAATAAAATTAGCGTATGATGTTAATCCTTGGTATGTTGAAGGAAACTACAACATAAGTTATAGTTCAACTAATCCAAGTGTTGCACAAGTAAATGAAAATGGTGAGGTAACTGCCCTTAAAGAGGGTAATGCTAATATCCTTATAAAAGTAGAAGGTTCCAATGTAATGGACCGTGTCAGAGTTACAGTTAAGAGTGAATTTGTCATTGAAAACCGTATGCTTGTTGCGTATAAAGGTTTAGGCGGTGATGTAGTAATCCCTGATGATGAAGGTATTTTATATATTGGTGCTTATGCTTTCTGCTTATATGATACAGATCAATCTATAGAATTAACTGATGATGATTACGATGCTAATAAAATACCATCAATGAATACTTCTGTTAAGTCAATAGTAATTCCTGATGGTGTTGAAGAAATTCAAAAATATGCTTTCTATAATTGTACAAGTCTAGAAAGAGTTGTGATTCCTAGTAGTGTAAAATATATTAGAGAATATGCTTTCTGTAAAGATGAAGAATTAACTACAATCAATCTAGAAAATATACAGGTTATAGGTAAACAAGCTTTTGAAGATTGCGTATTATTAGACAATATTAGTTTAAATAAAATATATGCAATTGGTGTTAGTGCTTTCGAAGGATGCACAAGCCTTTCAAAAATTGATCTTTCAACTTTAAGAAATACTGGTGAAAGAGCATTTAAAGATTGCACAAACTTAAAGCAAGTTAAATTGTTTGAAAATACAAAATTAGCAAGTGCTATGTTTGTAAATACAGGTATAGAAGCAATAGATATTTATGAAAAAGTACAAATTCCAACATTCTGTTTTGCACAATGTGAAAAATTACAAACTGTCAATATCCATAACAATTTAATAGTTATTTCAAAGGGTGCATTTAGTGAATGTCATAGTTTAAAAAATGTTAACTTCATTGGTGAAGTAAAAGAAATAGGTGAACAAGCATTCTATGAATGTAGTTCAATTCAAAAGATTGTTTTACCAAACAATCAGGTTACACTAGGAAATTATTGTTTTTACAGATGTGAAAGTTTAACTGAAGTTGAATTCCAAAGTAATACTGAGATAGTAGAAAATTTAGGCTCTGTTTTCCAAAATACTAATTTAACAACATTTATAGTTAGTCCAAAAAACACAAAATATACTACAGCTGATGGTTTATTGTTAGATAAACTTGGTACAACAATTGTTTTTGCTGCAACAGCCAAAGCATATGGTGATTTAGTTTTAGATGAAAAATATGTTGCTATAGCAGATAGTGCTTTCTGTGGTGCTAACATTACTACTCTTACTGTCTTAAATAGCAAATTACGTATCGGTAATTACGCATTTGTTAATTGCGAAAATTTAGAAAAAGTAATTTTACCCGCAAAAACAGGAGTTGTAATTGGCAATCATGCATTCAATTATGCAAGTAGTTTAGTTGGAGTTGAAAATTTAGCATATGTTAAAGAAATTGGTGATTATGCATTTGCTAATACTGGTTCACTAAAAGTAGAACTCGGAGCTAACGCTAATGTTGGTGAAGGTGCATTCTTCCAATCTAAAATTGTATATGTAAAACTTGGTGCTAATTCAAACTTTGGACTTGGTGCATTCCAAAAATGTTCATATTTAGAAGAAGTTGCAATGCCTGAAGCTGGTAATGTTCATTTTGGTGTTGCATGCTTTGCAAATGATATTAAGCTTTCAAAAATTGATTTAAGTAAACTTGATGAAACAATTGAAAGAGAAACTTTCTATGGATGTGTTAGTTTGAAATCAGCGAACTTATTAACTGTTAAAAACATCGGTGATTACTCATTTGCGGATTGTAAATCTTTAAACTACTTAAATATTCCTGTAGTAGAAGTAATTGGTTCTGGTGCTTTCTCAAAATATAGTGAAAGCGCATCTTCTAGTGCTCCTACGTTTACAAGTGTAACTTTACCAGACACATTAAAAGAAATTGGTGAAGGTGCATTCTTAGGATGCAGTGGCTTAATTGAAATAACTTTACCTGCAACTTTAGAAGAAGTTAATAATTATATGTTTGCGTATTGTATCAATTTGCAAGAGGTAACACTTCCTGCAACAATCAAAAAAATTGGTTTATTTAGTTTTGCAGGATGCGTATTGCTAAGTAAAATAAATCTTGATAACATTGAAGAAATAGCTAATTATGCTTTCACTTCATGTAATGTGCTAGATAATGTTAATTTATCAAAAGTAAAAACTATTGGTGAAGGCGCATTTGCCCAAACATATACATCTGGCATTCTTGATTTAAGTGAATTAGTTGAATTAGGTAATTATGCATTCCAAGGTACTCGTTTCGAAAAAGTAAATGCTCCAAAATTAATAAAAATTGGTGAAGGTGCATTTAGTAATAATGCAAGTTTAGCAGAATTCACTTTTGCTAACGGAATTGAATTAGTTGGTCCATATGCATTTAATGGATGCACAAATTTAAAATCATTCTATTTTGTAGATAGTTCAAATACTAGAACTAATGATGGTACTATTAATGATTATGCAAAATTAAGTAATGGTGTTTTATACACATATATGAAATCTAACCACTGGTTACTTTCTTCTGTTCCTGCAAATCTAGACATTGAAAAATTAGTAATTGATGAAGATACATATCGTATTGAATCATTTGCGGGTAATGCCAATACACACATAAAAGAATTAGTATTACCAGATACATTAAAGATAATTGGAAATTATGCATTCTTCGGTTATACTAACCTAGAAACTGTTGAATTCAGATCATTTATAGCTCCATCTCTTGAAGCAAATTATAATAAAAATGCACAACTTACTGAAGATGATCCAGGATATGAAATTCTACACAAATATTTTGATGTCTTTAGTTTAGAATTGTACTACTATAATTTCATTGACTTAGTTGGTAAAAAAGCTCCAATCAAAATGATTTTACCAAAGAATAGTGGTTTGATTGGATACGATTCAATTGTATATGAAGTATATTTTGGTAAAGATAGTGAAGCAAATCATAGTGATTATGAAGCAATGAATAAGAGCTTAATTCAATTTATTGATTATGCTGAACAAATTGGTAAATTAAATGTCATAACACTTTCTGATGAAACATTAATTAACAATGCAATTACTGCTCTTAATAGTGTTAATCAAGATGCAACTAAATATGGTTATAGTGAAACTGAATGGAATAATTTAGTTAAAATTGCAAAAGATGCAAAAGAAAAACTAGCTAAATTAAAATTAGCTAGTGCTAGTAAGAATGTTAGAGAATTACAAGAAAAGATTAATAATTTACCAACAACATTTGATATTTCTAAAATAACTTTATTAAGAAGTATAAATGAAGAATTATCTAATTTAACTTTTGAAAATCGTTCAATCTTAGATTTAACAAATTACAATGCATTAGTTGCTTCATATGAAGAATATGTAAATGCAATTAATGATGAAGCTGTAAAAGTTGTAAACTCTACAAATAAAGCATTTACTCCTTGGAACATTATAGGCATCGTAACTACATCGCTTGCGACAATGGCGTTTGCTTATTTTGGAATAAGACGTAAATATATGTAGGAGGAAAAAATAATGAAAAAGAAATCAATAATAATTCTTTCTACAATCGCATTTTTAGTGGTTGTTGGAATAATAGTCACAATTGTTTGTGTTTCTAGTTCTAATTCAATTGCTAAAAAGATGAAAAAAGCAACTGAATCTGTTAAAAATGTTACTAAAGTAACAACAGTATATTCAGTTAAAGATGGTGAAGAATTAGTTTATAACAATGAACAAGTAGTTTCTATTGATGAAACTGGTACTGCTGATGTTGTAACTAATGAATCTAAATTAAATAGTAAATTTGTTCTTGAAGTAAAAACAAGTGTTAATACTATTGAAAACTTTAACCGTGACAATTTAATAGGTTTAAATTTAACTAAGAAATTAGTAACAAATTATAAAAAGACTAAAACTGGTTTTGAATGTGAAGTTACAAAAGAAAACATCAATGCGGTTTTAGGTACTGAAGATTTTGAAATTTTAGATAACGCAAAAATAGTTTTTGTGTTTGAAAACAAAAATTTAGTTAGTATAGAATGTGTATTTAAAACTACATCTTCAAAAGATGTAACAATATACACAACATACACATACTAAGGAGGTATTAAAATGAAAAAGTTTAAATTAACTTTTCAAAAAGGTATTCTCTTTTGCTTAGTGTTGTTGATGATTTTTTCAGTAACTAGCTGTAAAAAACATGAAGATACACCTAAAGATGATGTTAAAATCACACTTGAAAGTGATAAATATACATTACAAAAAACAGATGTAGCTAAATTGACAGTAACTGTTACGGGATCAACTGATACAACATATTCTTGGATGTATGACACCTCTTTACTAAATATTGATGCAAATAATCAATTAAAAGTAATTGGCGATTATTCAACAAAAAGAACTGTCGAAATAAAAGCTGTTGCTAATGCGGACAAAACAAAGAGCGCAACAATCAGTATAACTCTAAATGTAACTCCAATAAAACCTCCAGTTAAAGATAATATATCTGTAGGTATTAAAGGAAGTTCAGAGGTAAAGAGTGGAAAAACTATCAACCTTGAAGCTGTTGTTACTGGTAGTGATAATCAAACAGTTTTATGGGAAGTAAAAAGTGGTTCTGAATTTGCTACAATTGATTCAGAAGGTAGACTTACTGCAAGTAAGGTAAGCGGTGATAAAGTTATTGAAGTTACTGCTACTTCACTTGCTGATACAAGTGTTGTTGCAACTAAAGTAATAACAATAGTTGCAAAACCAGAATTAACTCAAGAAATGCTAGATGCATTAAACGTTGATACAATTGGTTTTGAAGGATATATAAACATTAATTTATATACAATTGGTCTTTATTCTAAATTACATTCAACTCATATAACAGTTGTTAAAACTGCAATGGATGGAACTAATTGGTATGCAGAATATCTAAATGGTGATACAAATACTCAGATGGGATTATATTATCGAAATCATGATCAAAAAGCTTGTCAAGTAAGTGTAAGTTTTATGAATGAAGAACAATACACTCCAATGCAAGCTGATGATGGATCATCTGTATCTTGGGAAGATGCTGGATTATATAATAATTTGAAAGGGTTAAAACTTTCTGATTTCCAATTTAATGAAAAGACTTGGCGTTATGAATATGTGGGAAGCGATGAAAGACTAGATGAAAAAATAGTTGCTTCAGCAAACCCTTATGATTTCATTGCTGATGGATTCTCACTAATTATTGAAGATGGTGAAATATTAGGTATCTACGCAAAGAGTAAAGATGATTACTCAATTGCTGTTGGATATAAAGCAATTCAAGAATTAATTGTTGCTATTAACTTTGATGAAACAGTAGATGTTAAAAGAATTACAAAATTCTCTCATGAAAATGGTGTACATGATGAACTTGCAGAAGCAATTGCAAATATGAGAGCTTTGAAAAGTTACACACTAGATTTTAAGAGTATTGTAGCATCATATATGTATACTGGTCTTGTACAAAGTGGTTATACAGAATATGTTACACAAAATGATTGCTATTTCTTGCCTTACTCTGTAACATATGACAAGAAAGGTAATGAAATTCACAATTATAAAGAAAATGCCGATTATGGATATCATAAGATAAATGATAATTTATATAACACATTCTTTACAAATAAAGCTGGTGGATATAACGCAACAAGAGCATATCAAACAGATTTTAGTGCTGCTAAACCTACATTTGCCTTTGCGGCAGAAATATTTAGAAGTTACTATATAAATGCTAAAGATGGAACAACTACATATTATGTAGATAACGTTATGTCTTCAGTTGCTTCAACATTCTATTATGGTGTTGGAAATGATGAAAATTTATATGGATTGTTTGCTACTGAAGGAAGAATTTCTTCTACAGAAACTTTCACACCATATGTAGTAGTAAAAGATGGTTATATTATTGAAGCTGCATTCTACTTCTATGTTGGTTCAATGTATGGTGTAGTTGAAGTTAAATATAGTGATTTTAACGAAACTGAAATACCTCAAGATGTGAATATTGATTTCACACCTAGACAAGTTCCAACTTCTTGGAGTGAATTAACAGTAAATGTGTCTAGTGATGGTCCAAGTACTGTTGATGATGAAGAAGTAAATGCTTTAGAGTATTTCAAGACTTTCTATGGGAATGATAATATTGATAATGAATTACCATTCTTTGGGAATGTTTTAGGAGATACATATGGCTTTGGATTAACAACTATTTATACACCTGGAGGAACAAGTAATGCGGAACTAAGCGTTGTACTTTATTATGACGTACCGCTTGGTTTAGATTACACAATAGATGCGCCGTTAAAGGATATAAAAGATTATTTGGTTAGCCTTGGCTTTGTAGAAAATAAGTATGGAGAATTTAATAAAGATAATATTTGGATTAGTCCTCAGGACTCAAATCTAGATTTAGTAATCTATGTTTGGAAAAAATAAGAAAGAAAGGTGAAAAATATGAAGGTTTTAAAAAGTATATTTTCAAAGATTTTCGTTTTAGCTTTGATTCTTGGTGTTGCAATTAGTTTTGCTGGTTGTAAAAAAGATACAAATAAAACAGAAAATGTTCAAATTGAAGCTACTGTAAATAAAAGTAGCATAAAGAGCGGTGAAACTGCTCAACTTACTGTAACTGTAACTGGTTCTAGTGATACTAGTTATACATTACAATATGATACTTCAGCAATCAAAATTAGTGCTGATGGTGAAATTAGCGTTGTAGGCGAAATAACAGTTGATCGTAAAATAGATATTATGGCAATTGCTAACGCAGATAAAACAAAGAGTGCTACAACAAGTATAACTCTTACTGCGAAGGAAAGCGTAAAAATTTCTATTGAAGCTGATAAAACAACTATTGATAAAGATACATCTGCAGTTTTAACAGTAACAGTTTCAAATGCTACAAACAAAGCATATACATATGTATGCTCAAGTGATATTGTAAAAATTGAAAATGATGTTGTTTCTTTAGTTAAAGAAATTACTGTAGATAAAATTGTTACTATTACAGTATCTTCTGTAGAAGATCCACTAGTAAAAGCATCAATTGCAATCTTAGTAAAAGCTCCTGTAGTTGAAGGTAGAGTTGGTGATTTAACATCAGATATGATTAAAGCTATCGGTAATTCAAGTATTACTGTAACAGGTATTTTAACTGACTATTATCAAGATTTCGAACAATCATTCAATAGTACTACTCATGAATACAACATTGAAGTAAGAATGAATGATGGTGCTTGGGATAGTGTTTGGTCTATCAAAGGTGAAGAAGAAACAAGCCGTCTTGAAGATAATTATCGTAGAGGTAAAACAAATGGTTTAAAAGACCAATATGGTAATATCGGTCATGGCCTTGAAAAGATATATATTAACAAGAAAAATGAAGTTGAATCTGCATTAGTTAAAGACTATATGAGTGTACCTTCAGTTTGGGAAGCTCAACACTTATGGAATCATTTAGGTAATTTACAAATTTCTAAATTTACATATGATGCTGAACAAGAAGTATATGTTTATAACATTAATCATGAAAATATTGATGATTTATATTTAATGACTTATTTATCTTATTCATTAACTCCAATGCTTTCAGATACATTAGATCAATTATTCTTAGTAGTTGAAGATGGTAAGATTACAAAATTACTTGCTCAAACAGAAATTTTATATTATGGTGCTGATACAAGAGAAGATGCAAGTGCCATGAGTTATACTACAATTGAAGTTTCATTCTCAAATGTAGGTACTACTGAAATTAAAGATCCAACACCTTTTGAAGCATCAGAAAATTCAGAATATTTAGCACAAGCTATTGAAAAGATGCAAAAAGCTGATAACTATACATTCCATGCAAAAGATACACAAACTTATGCACCTTCTACAGATTCTGGTGATTATTCAACATCTAGCACAAAAGCTGGTAAGAAAGTAACAAATAATACTTCTGCAACAGGTACTCCTGGATGCTATGGTCAAGTTACAAAAGAAGCAATCTTATATGCTACTACAATTGAATACACACAAACAATGGATGGCAAACCTTATCGTACTGAATATACTGGTTACAAACAAATTGATGAAGAAACTTATGATCAATTTGCATATGATTACAAAACTGGTTCATTAATTGGTACTAAGAAGATTAAAGGTAGCGTAACAGATCAATTACCTAAATTTGATTTATCTGCAAACATCTTCGAATTTGCAGGTCAAAAGAAGGTAGGTAGCAAGATGCAATATACATTCGTATTAAGAGAAACTGCAATTACTAGAGATGTAGCAATGGAAGTTAGTGCGTATACATATGCTAAGAGTGGTCAAGCTTCAACAAGTAGCTTAACATACATCGTTGTAGACCAAGATGGTAACCTAGTTTCTACTACTTATCCATATTCAATCAATGATATTTATGAGAGTTATGTAACTACAACATATTCTGAAATTGGTACTACTGTTTTAGATGATGATTTATTTGATGGTTATGTTCCAAGAGTATTAAAGACTTCATGGGATCAATATACAGTTAAATACTACAGTGCAACACACTCAACACGTGATTCACACGAAGAAGCTGCATCAGTAGTATTAGATGCTATTTATGGTGAAGCTGTAAAAGATTTACCTGCTCCAAGTGTATTATTAAATATCTTAGGTGATAACCTTAATGGCCCATTCTTTAGTTGGAAAGTAAAAGGCACAGATGCTGATGGAAATGATATATATGCTGATTATATTGAAATGACTACAACAAGTTCTGAATATGATGAAAATGGTAGAATTACAAATTATGAAGAACTAATGGAAGAAATTAAAGACGCTTTAGTAGCAGAAGGCTTTGTATTATCTGTTGCAAATACTGATACTACAGGTGGTGAATCTGGTAAAAGTAACAGATATGTATGTTTTGTTAAAGGTGATATAGAAATTGTTATTGAAAACAACTACACAAAATACTTCTGGATTTATTTCTATGTAACTGGAGATTGGACTTTAAATCGTAATAAATAAGACCAATAGTTAAGGGGATTAATATTATGAAAAAAACAGCAAAGTTTATTTCCCTAATTACATTAATGTTGATGATGGTAACCACATTACTTGCAGGTTGTGAAAAAACAACAGAAACAACTAAAAAAGTAAGTGTGGTTGCTAGTCAACCAATAATAGATGTAGAACAAGATGTGGTAGACACCCTTGATTTTACTAAGTTATTTAAAATAACTGTAGATGATGAGCAAATAGAAGTAAAAGCATTTTATATAGATATGGGTGGTTTATGTACTAAAGTTGGTACTTACACGGTAACTTGCACTTACGAAGAAAAATCTGCAAGTATAATAGTTAATGTCAATAAGAGTGAATCAAATATAGTAGTTAATAAAAAAGTAACTTCAATTGATATAAAAATCAATGAAGTTGATACATATGACTTTACTACTTTATTTACAATATCTGAAAAGGGTAACAATGTTACTGTTGAAGAAAGTTTTGTAGATCATTTAAAAGTAATCGCAAAAGCTGGTACTTACAAAGTTACTTGTACATATAAAGGCGTAAGCGAAACAATTACAGTTAATGTAAAAGATACCGTTTACGAATTAAGATTATCAGTTGATGAAGTAAAAGTAACTGTGGATACTGCTTTAAATTATGATTATCTTGCTTTATTTACAGCGTTTGTTGATGATGAAAGAATTGATATAACTAGCGAAATGGTTGAAAGTACTGTTAGAGCTGAAATTGGTACATATTATGTAAAAGTTACTAATGGCAAGGTTTCTAAAACTTTAAAAGTTGTTGTAACAAGCGGTAAAGTTTTAGAAGTAATACCTTCTTATAAAACGCTTGATTTAACTGAAGAAGAAATGTCAACATATGATTTTACTAATTTATTTAGTTTATATATTGATGGAGCTGCAGTAGAAGTTACATTAAGTATGATTGATACATCAGCACTTAATAATGCAACAGTTGGTAATACATATAATGTAGTATTTAACTATACTTACGAAGGGTTAAAATATAGTGAAACTGTTAGTATAAAAGTTGTTGAAAATGCAACAGTCCAAATCAAAGCAAAAAATGTAGTAACTTATCCTAACGGAGAATACATTGATTTAACAACTTTATTTGAAATTACTATCGGTGATAAGAACATTCCTGTAACAATGGATATGATTACTGGTACTATTGATTATACTGAAGTTGGCGAAAACATTATTACTTTAAATTACAATGGTTTAACTAAACAAGCTATTGTTGAAGTAAAACGTGGGGTAATTATTGAACACTCAAAATCTGATACAATTACAATTTTAAAAGGTACAAATAAAGATAATTATAATTTTATTGAAGACTTTAAAGTAATTATTAATGGAATTAGATTTAGAAATATATCTGATACATATTTAAATCTTAGTACAGTAGACTTTAATACAGTAGGAAATTATACTGTAACATTAAAGATACCTTACAACGAAAAGAATATTGGTCTATCAGGTGTTAAATTTACTTATTATGAAAAAACTATAACTTATGTTGTTGTTTCTAATAATTATAAAGTTGATGTTGTTAAAGATCTTGTAACACTACCTATTAATTCAACAAGTTATGATGTTTATAGCAATTTAACAGTTACAATTAATGGTAGAAAACAACAATTAACTGAAAATCCTAATTATGCAGATCCGATAACATGTTATGCAAAATTATTATCAAGTAAAATTGATTTTAATTATGTTGGTGAACAAACTGTAAAAATTGCCGTATATGTAGATGGTCCAGATATGGAACCAGTAATAGTTATATATCGTGTAATTATTGAATCTAATGTAAAAGTAGATACTATTGACAAAGTAATATTTACTGGTGATACTTTATATACTACACAATTATTTAGTATAACTGAAGATGGTAATAGAGTAGATGTACTTTCTGAATATATAACTGGAAAAGTAAATACTTTCAAAGCTGGCGTTTATTATATTAATATTAATTATAAGGGAATTGCAAAAACTTCAAAAGTAGTAGTTATTAGTAATTCTATAAAAGGTGTTTACACAACAAAACTAACAACTATTCCTGAAGTTATTGATGATGGTGATGTTGATTACACTGGTGAATTTGGTGATGAACAACCTTCATATGAAGTAGTAAAGTCAGAAGTAAAAGTGTTAAAGAACTTAGTAATAGATCAAGAAGGAAATATAACTGTAAATGGTTATAACGCAGAATTAATTGACGCAATAAATGAAAATACTTTAATTATTAAGATAAATACAATGACATATACAATGTATTTTGATAATGGCATTGTTGTGATTAATCCTGATAATAGTATTAAAATGACTTTCTCGGAAAATCGTAGACCGCTAATATATTTCCATTCAGATATTTGGGAAACATTAACTTTAGTTACTGTTAACTATTCTGACGATCATGTATTAGAAGGAACTACTACTGTTTATTCAATTGATTGTGTAAAAATAAGAAACATCGCTACTGATGAAATTATGTGGTATGGTTTAAAAATTAGACTTGCTGAAAAAACAAGTACTGATACTGTATATGTAGTTGATTGGGGTAAAGCAGAATTTGATTTATCGGGTGATTCTAAAATTCCATCAACGTTATATTTCAATGGTGATATATATTCGTTTACACAAGTAAATAAAAATACTGGTAAAATAGTAAAAGAAAGTGGCGAGAAAAAATTCGCCAATATGGTATTTAAAGGAACTATTGATGGAAAAGAAGCTGAACTTAGAGCTGATAGATTTGAAGGATATACACTAGTTGTAGATTCTAAAACAATCTTTACTATTAGTTCATATGAAATTGGTACTATGACTTATGGTGGTTCAAATTATGTAACTAATGTTGTAATGTTATATCAATGTGATAATGATGATTACTATTCATACAAGTTTAATGTAGACCCTGTCAATAAAACTTTTGAATATGTTGAAAAAGATAGTTTCTATGGTAAATACGGAAGTACTAATCAATATATATTCTTAGATGGTTATGGAAGAGGTGTAGTTAAGTTTGATGCCAAGAACTATACAAAAACTGCAATAAACTATACAACACGTAATCAAGAAGTAATGGTAAAATATGTTGATACTACTCCAAGTTTTGCACATGGTACTGAAGCATCATTCTATTTAGATCCGCTTGGCAATGTTTTAACAGCAAAACAATTTGACAATGGTAAAAAAGATGGAATGGCATTCGAAAATACTAAAGTAACTGATGGTGCAATTATTCGTATAAAATCTTATGAAGTTGGTCAAAACTCTGACTCTGTTGCTAAAGCTAATCTTTACAATAACATTGAAATTATTACAAAAGATGGTGTAATTAGTAATGATGAAAAAGCTAAATATATAGATACTTCAAAAATTAGATTTAATACTCCTGGTTTCTATCAATTAGCTATAAAAGTAACTATTAATGGTGAAGAAATAACAGCTTATTACGCAATTCAAATTATTGCGACAATTTATAAAGATAATCCTGTTGTTGGTTCATATGGAAGTGGTGTAATTGCCGAAACTAATCAATTAGTAATTGATGAATATGGTCGCGCATATCTTGAATGTTCTGGAATATTATTTGAAGGAACTGTTAAGATTGCGGAAGATAATAGCTTTGTAATAAAAGCTAAAAATGCTACAAAGGGTAGCATAGTTGCAAATGGAACATATATTGCCCCTGGCATAATCTTATTAAAGTGCGGTGGCGCAGCATCATTCTCTGACTATTTCACATTTGGAACTAGCAAAGTAACAGGAAATAAAAATCTTGTATTAAGACAAATTATTGTAGATGGTAATATAACATATATTATGTCTATTACAGCAACAAGCATTGGCGAAATTGTAAACGTTGAATCAGCTAATGGAGTGAGTCCTACTGAATCTGGTTCAATCGTTAAAGTCGTAGCATCTTCTGGCATATCTTACGTAAAAATCGTAAATTGGGATGATGCTAAAAACGGAATACAACTAGCCGATGAATATCGTGGCACTTACAAATTAAGTGGAAGCGATGACTTAGTGTTAGATGGCTTTGGCAACGCAACACTAGGTGATAAAGTAGGAACATACACTATTGAAGATGATGTTGTAACTTTATCAATGGACTCACAAACAAAAGTATATCGAGTTTACAAAGTTGCTTATACATATGAAGTAGTTAACATAAGCTTAGATAATAGTTTACTTGAAGGAAAAACTTATGAAGCTTCACATGTGTTTACATGTGGAAACTTTAGATACACTGCAAATACTTCATTCCAATTTGGCGCAAATGGTGTTGTAAAAGTAATTTCTACATCAGCTTCACATGATGATGGCGAAGATGCATGTGGTGAAGATCTTTATGAACCTAAATATGCTTCTAAAAAAGGAGTTGAAGGTACTTATGTTGTAACTGGAAACCGAGTTACAATAACTGTCAATGGTTATGTATTTGTATTTACTATTAATAATGTTGTTAAAACAAATAAAATTACTTGTAGTAGTACAACTGTGCAAAAAGATGCACATGGATATTTTGCTGTTGACACGGTGTTTACATTAAAGTAAACACCAAGGTTTAATGGATAATTCCATAAATAAACTATTAATGGAAAGGATGAAAAATTATGAAACGTAGTAAATTATTTATAGTTGTTGCTATCTTTGCTTTCTTACTATTTGTTACTACAGGTTGTGCAGACGATTCTGGTGCTGGTGTACATACTCATAAATATGGTGAATGGACATTTGTAGTAGAACCAACTGAAACTACAGCTGGTGTTGCTGCTCGTAAATGTGATTGTGATCATGTAGATAAAGTTGAAGTACCTACATTAACTGACACAAAAGTATGGGCATGCGTAGTAGTTGACCCAACTTGTACTGTTGATGGTAGTAAAACATATACTTCTAAATACGGTAAAGTAGTGGTTACTCTTGAAAAAACAGGCCATAGTTATGGTGAATGGACATTTGTAGTAGAACCAACTGAAACTACAGCTGGTACCATTGCAAAAGTTTGCCCTAAATGTAATGATAGACAAGAAGTAGAAGTAGCAGCTTTAACTGATGCTTCAGTATGGTCAGTTACAGAAGTTCTTTCAACATGTCAAAAAGCAGGAAGTAGAACTTATGTATCTGAATATGGTACAGTAGTTGTTGAACTTGCAAAATTAGAACATGTTTATGGTGAATGGACTCTTGTTACAGAACCAACTGAAACAGCAACAGGTAGCGCAACAAGAACTTGTAAGTATGGTGAAACTGATACAGTAACAGTACCTGCTTTAACAGATGCTTCAGTATGGACAGTTACAGAAGTTCTTCCAACATGTCAAAAAGCAGGAAGTAGAACTTATGTATCTGAATATGGTACAGTAGTTGTTGAACTTGCAAAATTAGAACATGTTTATGGTGAATGGACTCTTGTTACAGAACCAACTGAAACAGCAACAGGTAGCGCAACAAGAACTTGTAAGTATGGTGAAACTGATACAGTAACAGTACCTGCTTTAACAGATGCTTCAGTATGGTCAGTTAAATCATTAACTCTTTCTTATAATGAAAAAGGCGAAAAAGTATATACATCCGTTTATGGTGAAGTAAGCGTTGAAGTAGCAAAACTTGTTGCACCATATGATAATAAGACCTACTCATCTGTCTTATTTGATGCAAGAGGTACAGATAACCAAACATTTAAATATGGTATTACAACAGTAGAAACTGCTTGGGCAAATGCAATTATTTCATTGAACGGAAATGGCGAAGGTGAAGGTACAGCATATCCATTTAGAGGACAAATTAAGATTATCATGGAAGATGAAAAAACTGGTAAAGTTAGATTCGTTCAAACTCCATATAAAACAATCACAATCGGTGGTTCTGAAGATCCATACGATCCATATGATCCATACAATCCTGGATATGGAACTGTAACAACAGAAGTTGTATTAGATCACGAAAATGCAGAAACATTTGTTGCTTATGTTGACTTTGCAAGCGGATTACTTGTAAGAGCAAACGACGGTTTATTCAATAGACTATTATTCTGTACTCCATTTGAAGTAAATGCAAGTACATCTGCATTTAGTACTTCATGTTGGAACGATGCAATTGCAATCCAATACACATATAACGAAACAGTTTATTCTGTATTCTATTATAAAGGTGTAGTATACTTTGGTGTTTCTTTTGTAGATGCTGAAGGTAATGCATTGTCTGCTGAAGAATGCTATAACGCAGTTTATGTTTGTGTAAAAGATGCAAGTGGAAATGTAATTGAAAAATTTGGTTATAATGGAACTGAGTTAGTTGTATTAGATGGTAATGAAGGTGCATATACAAATGCTGAAGAAACCATTGTTGTATCTGGTTTTGGAACAGTTACATTAAATGGTGTTTCTGGTACATACACAGTATTATCTGATAACAAACTAGGAGTATATGTTTCTGAGGCTTATTATGAAGTTCAATTAAACAAAGAAACAGCTACATATACAAGTGTAAAACCAATGGTTACAATTAATTTTATAACAGGAGAATATGCAACTCTTGACCCTGCAACTGTAAGTGCAAATATTAATGTTAAATATGTATTACCTACTCTTACAAATGATTTATATAAATTCAAAGGGTGGTACTATGATGAAGCTTGCACAAAAGCAGTAGGTAGTGAATTTGTACCAACTGAAAACGTAACTTTATATGCTTTATGGAAAGCAAAAGTAGTTATTAACTTAGTTGGTGTTGCTGATGGTGATGCATCGACATTATACCTTGGTGAAGGTGATAAGATTGGTGATTTCCTTCCTAAATATGGATTAGACTTAGCTAATAGACGTATATTTAAAGGTTGGTATTTAGATAGTGAATTTGAAAACACATTACCTGAAGAAGCAGCAGTAACAGTAGATGATACTGATATTACAATTTATGCTAAATGGGATGAACTTCCCGCATACTATGGTACATATTATGGTACAGAAGCATACAATGCTGGATATGGTAACTATGGAGGAAAGAAATTAATCATTGATGAAAATGGTAACATTTCTGGCCAAGTTACTGGTATCGTTGTATCTTATGATAAAGCTACTCAAAAGATAGAATGGAAGACTAGCGCTACAGCAACGACGAAAGATGCCTTCTACTTCGATGAAGAAACAGGTGTAATTGCTGGTATTTATTCAAAAGGTGAAATTGGTAATGACTATTATATCTTTAGTACTGAAACACCTTCTGATGGTAAGATTGTTGCTAACTTTGGTGTAAAAGCTCCTAAATATCCTGGAAGTAGCACTACTGGTTACTTTGCACAATTTGTAACAATTAACACTAAACTTGGTGTTAAGACATTATTCTTGTACAACAATCATATTTATAACAATGTTTCAGTAGCAACTTCAACAGGTGAAGAATTTACTAATATTAAAGATATTGAAAATGCAAAAACTGTAGTTGTAAAAGAATTAACTACTTCTGAAGTATTGATTGCTTTAAGTGCGGTTAATGACACATTTGGAACTGGCTCTAATACTAAATTATTAGATGAATATTATGGAACATATACAAATGGTTCTGAAACTATTGAACTTGATGGTTGTGGTGTTATTAAGTATGGTTCTAAGACCGGTACTTATACAAAAGTAACTTCTGGTGAATATGGATTTGATGTATATCTTGAAAATAATACAGAATATTATCGTTTAACTTTAGATACTGAAAATAATACATTCGTTTTAGTAATGCCTAAAGCAACTATATCATTTGTTGTAGGTGAAGGACATACTGAAATTGCAAGTATTAGTTGCAATATTAATGTTCCTGTTAAACTTCCTTCTGGTGAAGATGCGGGTTATGTATTCAATGGTTGGTTCTATGATCAAGAATTTACAAAAGCAGTACCTGCAAATTTAGTAATAACTGAAGACATTACTTTATATGCTAAATATTCTAACCCAGCTAAATTAACAATCGTTTATAACGATGGCGTTACTGAAAATACAGAAATTATCTATTCTGTTGGTGATATTGCAAAAGTTGAGAAACCTAAATATGCTAAACATCGTTTTATTGGTTGGTATACTACTGAAGAATGTGTAGCAGGTTCTGAATGGACCAGTGGAACACAAATCAACGCTGATACAATAATTTATGCTAAATGGGAAATAGCCCCTATTTACAATGCTATCTATGTTCCAGTTGAATTTACTAAGACTGAGAAAAACGGTGGTGTTGACGGTGGCTATGCTCGTACAAGTTGTATTCTTGATATTGATCCAGATGGTATGACAACTGGTAAGGGCTATCCTTATAATGGCTCTTATGTAGTTAAAAATTATGATCCTGAAAAAGGTACTTTAGATTTCTGCTCAAGCAACGGTTCTACTGTTTACCATGGATTCATTGATCCTGTTACAACAATCATTTTTGTAAACACTAAGAGTGGCGATGTAGATTTCAATGCTATGAATATGTTCATTCCAATTGAAGGAAAATATAGTTATAGCGAACATACTTATTCTTCATCTTATTGGGCTGGTGGAAGCACAAAAGCTATTCAATATACTACTAAAGGTAACACTTATTCTTACTTCTTATATAAGAATCATGTATATATGAACGTATCATTCAAAGATGCTGAAGGTAACGATATTGAAGGTAAGGATTGCTATACAGCAAGTTCATTAACTGTATTAGCTGCAGATAACACTGTAATTGCTAAATTTGGTTATGATGGAACTACTATGCAATCATTAGATGGCTTCGAAGGTACATATACAAATGGTGAAAATTCTCTTACATTAGATGGTATTAAAACTATTACGATGGGTGAATACACTGGTACTTATACTAAAGCAAAAGAAGGGTCTATTTATACATTTGATGTATATATGACTGAAGGAACTAAGCAAGTTTATTATCAATTAACTGTATCTAAAGAAGCTGGTACATATACTATTGCTAAACCTGAAGTAACAATTAGTTTTAATGCTGGCGAATATGCTACAGTTGGAGATGTAGTAGCTAACATTAATGTTGCATTAGAATTACCTGTTCCTCATAACGCTGAATATGTATTCAGAGGCTGGTATTTAGATAGTGAATTAACTAAGAAAGTTAGTGGTGAGTACGTTCCTACTGAAAATGCAACTCTATATGCTAAATGGGATAAGAAAGCTACATTAACAGTTATCTATGGTAATGGTATGGAAGATGCTACATTAGAATATGGTGTTGGTGATACAATTAACCCAGTAAAACCTGGATTCACTAATGGTAAAGTATTCTCTGGTTGGTATTTAGATGCTGAATGTACTGAAAAGTTAACAGCAACAACTATTACAAAAAATATGACAATTTACTGTAAGTGGGCTGAAGGTGTTCCTACATATGGTTCATATAGAGGTTGGAACATGTATGGTGATGGTACAAAATCAGATAAAAAACCAACTGTTGATATGGTAATCAGCGTTGATGGTATTGCATCTGGTCGTAAAAAAGGTAAAGTAACTGGTACTACTGGTGTGATTAAAATTGATGATTACTATGCATACTATGAAGAAACTCTTGGAATCATCTACATGGCATATGGAAACAATACAACTGGTTGTGCTTCAGATACGTATGTATTTGTAAAAGGTGGCTTTACTGTAGCTCATGAATCAGCTAACTTAAAGATCAAGAATTCATTCAGTAAAGTAGTAACTATTCAACTTTCTGATGGTACAATTCATACAGTATTATTCGCAGAAAATAAAGTTTATGCAGATGTTATTGTTAAAGATGCAAATGGTGACCTTTACACTAAGAATATGAGTAATGTTACTTCATCAACAAGTGTAACAATCTACGCTTCAGATGGAACAACAGTTCTTTATTCTAAGTAAAAAATTAATGGAGATAGCAATATCTCCATTTTTTATATTCTTATATCTAATAAATGATCAAAATCTGAATAGTTAATTCGTACATTATTTTCTTCAAAGTAGTTTTCTCTACCTTTTCCAGTAACTAAAATTATATCATTTTTCTTAGCAACTTTAAAAGCATAAATCATTGCTTCTGTTCTATCAATAATAACTTTGTAATTATTTTGATTAGAATTAGTTGTAGAAAGCATTTGATTAATAATATCTGTTGGCTTTTCAAGTCTTGGGTCTTCAGATGTAAATATTACGAAATCAGCATATTTTAAAGCAATTTCTCCCATTAAAGGTCTCTTAGATTTATCTTTACCTCCTGCTGCACCAAACACTAAAATGACGTCATTTTGGGCCTTTTTTCGTATTTCTATTAGTACATTCTTTAAACTATTAGGGGTATGCGCAAAATCAATATATACATCAAAAGGATACTTAACAGGAACCTTTTCCATTCTTCCAGGAATAATAGGTAAATCGACTAAAAGTTCATATAATAGTTTAATATCAATACCTTCTTTTAAAGCTATAATTATTGGTGGGATAATATTATATATATTATATTCTTCACTACGATTTACTTTTAAGTCCTTTAGGATATAGTTTTTAGCTTTTAAATCAAATGTAGTGTAACCATTATAATATTTAATATTAACAGCTTGAAAATCAGATGGTGAAAATAAACTATAATAAACTACATTATCAAAATCTTCGAAGAATCTTGCATAATAATCATCTTTATTGATAATCATTAAACCATCTTTTTTTAATTGTTTAAATAACTTTAATTTAGTTAAAAAATAATTATGCATTGTTTTATGGGTATTTAAATGTTCATGGGAAAGATTAGTAAAAATAGCATAATCAAATAAAATATTATCAATTCGGTGATTTGCAATACCCTCACTAGATACTTCCATTGATGCATACTTAATATTATTTTTATTAAATTCGGTAAAAAGACGATAATTCTCACATAAAATTGGGGTAGTAAATAAATTATCATATATCTGATTATTATAAAAGATACCATTTGTCCCAATATTAGCAGCTTTAGATATATGATTTAATAGATAAGTAGAAATAGTTGAAACACTTGTTTTACCATCAGTACCAGTTACACCAATTAATTTTAAATTTTCAAATGGTTTTCGATATATTAAATTTAATAAACGTTTGAGTTCTTTGTCTAAATCATCAACTACAATCAAAGGAACTACTAAATTAGGTATATACTCATCATAAACAATAGCGATAGCACCTTTAGTAATTGCTTCAACAAAAAATTCATTGCCTAAAAAATTCTTACCGTGTTTTGGCAAAAAAATATATCCTTCTTTAATGAAACGTGAGTCAGTAGTTACTCCTCTTACTTCCTTATTACTATCTAAAAAATCATATAATTCTTTTAAAATCAAGACAAATCACCTAGTAATATTATATGAAAAAAATTTTTACATATGTATTCAATAAAAAAATAAAAATAATAAAATCGAAAGATTTGTCTAAAAATAAAAAAAAAGTATAATAAATATGAAGGGAGTGATAAACTATGGTTAAAAAAGCATACTACGGAATAACGTTAATTATTGCAATAGGATTATGCTTTGCTTTAGTTTGTTTTCCTGTTTTAAAATATAATAAAGATAGTATAAATAAGAATGCAAGATTTTTAATTAATACATATATTGAAAAAGGTTATACTGAAAATGAATCTATTGATTTAACAATAGATGAAATTAGTAAAGCTCTTCAAATCTTTGGTAATATAGATGCATATAAAGAAGATGGCTCGGTTGATTATGATTTACTTAATATGACTCTTAGTAGACTTAGAAACAAAGGCATAAAATATATTGATTTAGTAAGTGGAATAAAAAATCAAGTAGAATATAATAGTAAATTAAGAAAAGCATTAAAGGCAGATGAGACACTAACGAGAAAAGAAAAAAGTGCTCAACTAAAGGCTAATAGAATAAATCCATTTACTTTTATTACTTTGGTTATTACGATTGCTTTAGTTTTTGCAAGTGCATTCTTGATAATAATAAGATCAATTAAGGGACTTTTAGAGTTGAAGAAAGTAAAATTATTTAGAATTAGTTTATTTGGAACAATCGTAAGTTTGGGCTTAATTATGTTACCATATATATTCAAAAAACAAATTACTGAAATAACTTATCCTAGTCAATATGTAAATTTGTTTATTTCATGTGTTAGTGGTTCTGCATTATGCTATTATTATTTCTTTGGCTTTTTGATTTGTTTAATTTTATCGATTATTGCAAAGTTTGCCAAAAGAGAAAGAAAGTTTTAAAAAGATAAATACTTCTGAAGTAGATTATATACTTTAGAAGTATTTTTAATTAAAAAAAGTTATAGGAAAATATCGAATAGAAATTAATTAAAAACTAAATAAAAAAGCTTAAATAAAAAACATTTTTTTAGCAATAAAACTAAATTTTATGTTTTTTGGTTTACCAAATTGACATATTGTGGTATAATAACTGAGTATAAAAAATAATTAGGAGGAACATTTTATGTCTAAAAAAGTTTTCCAATCTATGGATGGTAATCAAGCTGCCGCTCATTGCGCCTATGCTTTTACCGAAGTAGCTGGTATCTATCCAATTACTCCATCATCACCAATGGCTGAGTACGCGGAAGAATGGGCATCTAAGGGTAAAAAGAACCTATTTGGTATGCCTGTAAAAATTGTTGAAATGCAATCAGAAGCTGGTGCAGCAGGATCAGTTCATGGGTCATTACAAGCTGGTGCTCTTACAACTACATTTACTGCTAGCCAAGGATTATTATTAAAGATTCCTAATATGTATAAGATTGCTGGAGAATTATTACCAGGTGTTATACATGTTTCTGCAAGAAGCTTAGCTGCTCAAGCATTATCAATTTTTGGTGATCACCAAGATGTTATGGCTTGCCGTCAAACTGGTTTTGCGATGCTTGCTACATCATCTGTACAAGAAGTTATGGATTTAGCTGGTGTTGCTCACCTTGCAGCAATCAAAACAAGCGTTCCATTTATGCACTTCTTTGATGGATTTAGAACTTCACACGAAATTCAAAAAGTTGAAGTTATGGATTACGAAGTATTTGATAAATTACTAGATCGTGATGCTGTTAGAAATTTCCGTGAACGTGCATTAACATTTGAACACCCTGTAACAAGAGGTTCTGCACAAAACGATGATGTTTACTTCCAAACAAGAGAAGCTCAAAACAAATTCTATAACGAAGTTCCTGCAGTAGTTGCAGACTATATGGCTAAGATTAGTGAAGTAACTGGTCGTAACTATGCACCATTTGTATACTATGGAGCTGAAGATGCTACAGATGTAATCGTAGCAATGGGTTCAGTTACAGAAACAATCAAACAAGTTGTTGATTATCTAAATGCAAAAGGTAGAAAAGTTGGTTGCTTAACAGTTCATCTATATCGTCCATTTGCAAAAGAATATTTATTCAATGTAATGCCTAAGACAGTTAAACGTGTTGCTGTACTTGACAGAACTAAAGAACCAGGGTCACTTGGTGAACCTCTATACTTAGATGTTAAAGCTGCATACTATGGCGTAAAAGGTGCTCCTTCAATTATTGGTGGTAGATATGGTCTATCTAGTAAGGATACTACACCTGCTCAAATGATAGCTGTATTCGATCATTTAAAGAAAAATGGTTTTGATGGCTTCACAGTAGGTATCGAAGATGATGTTACTCATTTAAGTATTCCTGTTGGAAAAGAAATTAAATTACTTGAAGGTACTTCTGAATTAGTATTCTATGGTCTTGGTAGTGATGGTACAGTTGGTGCTAACAAAAATACTATTAAGATTATCGGTGATAACACTGATTTATATGCACAAGCATACTTTGCTTATGACTCTAAAAAATCTGGTGGTGTAACTCGTTCTCATTTACGTTTTGGTCCAAAACCAATTACTGCTCCATATTTAGTAAGTCATGCTGACTTCGTAAGTTGCAGTCTTGAAGCTTATGTAGAAAAATATGATATGTTAAGCTGCTTAAAAGACGGTGGTACATTCTTACTAAATACAGTTAGAAACGCAAAAGAATTAGAAGAACATCTACCTAATTCATTCAAAAAACAATTAGCCGAAAAACATGCTAAATTCTACATTATTGATGCAGTTCATCTAGCACGTCAAATCGGTTTAGGCGGAAGAACTAATACTATTTTACAATCTGCATTCTTCAAATTAAATGAACAAATCATGCCTTATGAAACAGCACAAGAATTAATGAAGAAATATGCTGCAAAAACTTATGCTAAAAAAGGTGAAGCAATCGTTCAATTAAACTATCAAGCAATTGAAAAAGGTGCAGAAGGCTTAGTTGAAGTTAAAGTTAAATCAGCTTGGAAGAAACTTCCAGTAGAAGAAAAAGTTGTAGATGAAAATCGTCCTCAATTTGTTAAGACTATTGCTGATCCAGTAAATGCAATTAAAGGTTATGATTTACCTATTTCTGCATTTAATGGTTATGAAGATGGTACAATGCCTAATGGTACTTCTGCATATGAAAAACGTGGTAGTGCTAACTTCGTACCAATGTGGAATCCTGAAAACTGTATTCAATGTAATCAATGTTCATTCGTTTGTCCACATGCAGTAGTACGTCCATTCTTAGTAAATGCTGAAGAAGCTAAAAATGCTCCTGAAGGTGTTCAATATTTAGCACCTACTGGAAAAGGCTTTGAAGGTCTTCAATATACATTACAAATTTCAACACTTGACTGTACTGGTTGCGAAGTTTGTGTTAATACTTGCCCTGGTAAAAAAGGTGAAAAAGCTCTTAAGATGGTTCCTATCTCTGATGCTCTTGAAGCTGGTCAAGCAGTTAATGCTAAATACTTCTTTGATAATGTAACTTATAAAGAAAACTTAGTAGATAAGATGGCAAATCCTAAGAACAGCCAATTTGCACAACCATTATTTGAATTCTCAGGTGCTTGTGGTGGATGCGGAGAAACTCCATATGTTAAATTAGTTACTCAATTATTTGGTGATCATATGGTAGTTGCTAACGCAACAGGATGTTCATCAATTTATGGTGGTAGCTTCCCTGCAACTCCATATACAACAAACAAAGAAGGTCGTGGTCCAGCTTGGGCTAACTCTCTATTCGAAGATAATGCTGAATTTGGTTTCGGTATGTTAAATGCAAGCAATGCATTACGTGATCAAATCGCAACTCATATGGAAGAAGCATTAGAAGAATGTCAAGATTGTGGTGATCGTGTTCATGAATTATTTAAGTTATGGCTTGAAAATAGAGAAGATTACAAAGTAACAAGAGAAGTTGCTAACGAACTTGTTCCATTACTAAAAGATAAAGATTGCCCACATGCAAAAGCAATCTACGAATTAAGAGATCATTTAGTTAAACGTTCTCAATGGATCTTTGGTGGTGACGGATGGGCATACGATATCGGTTACGGTGGATTAGACCATGTTATCGCTAACCAAGAAGATGTTAATATCTTAGTATTAGACACAGAAGTTTACTCTAATACAGGTGGTCAATCTTCTAAATCATCTCCTACAGCATCAATTGCTAAATTTACAGCTGCAGGTAAACATGGTAAGAAGAAAGACTTAGCTGCTATAGCAATGAGTTATGGACATGTATACGTTGCTTATGTTGCTCATGGTGCAAGCCAAGCTCAATTATTAAAAGCAATGCGTGAAGCCGAAAGCTATCATGGACCATCAATCGTAATTGCATACTCACCTTGTATCAACCATGGTTTAAAACGTGGTATGGGTAAAGCACAAGAACAAGCAAAACTTGCTGTTGAATGTGGTTACTGGACATTATTAAGATATGATCCACGTCTTATTGCAGAAGGCAAGAACCCTCTTCAAGTAGACTCTAAGACTCCAGATTGGGATAGATATGATGAATACTTAATGAGTGAAACAAGATATGCTCAATTAAAGAACATCAACCCTACTGAAGCAGATGCTCTTCTTGCAAAGAATAAAGCAGAAGCAATGAGAAGATATACAAGCTATCAAAGATATCTTGAAATGGATTTCTCTAAATAACAAAATTAATAACCGTTACTAGTTTAACTAGTAGCGGTTATTTTTATCAAAATATCAAAAGACTATCACTAATAGTTCACAATAAAATGTTATAATCAAATTGTAATAAGAAAACTAAATACTTTTTAACATTGGCTTCTAGGATAACTAGAGGCCTTCTCCTTATTCTATTCTCTTTGACAAACCAAAAATAAAATGATAAAATAATCATAAAAGGAGACAAAAAATGAACAACTCAAATTACACTAAAGAAAATTTAAAGAAAAATAAACCTACCATAATAATACCTATTATGAATACCATATTTGCTATAATTCTATTGGCACTATGCATAAGGCTTAAAGTAGTAAACAAGGAAGCCTTTAAATTAGTATACTTTATTGGAGCACTAATTTTAATTGTAATATACCCTGTAGGAAGTTGGTATACAAGTTATTTTTCAAAAAAGAATAATACTAAACGTATAAAAAATTATGAAAAAGAAACTAATGAAATAGTTTCGTATATTAAAAGACTAAAAAACTATCGAAGTGTTGAGATTAACAGAGATAAAAAGCTTAATGTATATGTAAATTATGGTAATAATGATATTACTAAAAGCGTAGAATATGATGATGAGCATTTTTCTTTTGGGCTTCCTAAAGAAGACTCTGTTATACTTACACTTGGTGTAAGCTTTGCGGGTTTAGAATTTAAAGGCTATAATAAAGAATTTATGGGACTTTGTGGAGTAATGCCTAAATCAATTTGGTTTATGAAACATTTAAAAGCACCCATTGCCAAAAAAGGTACAATAAGACTAGAAGCAATAAATTTCCAATTAACAGATAGATTGATTATTCAAGCATTAAAAAACCAAGATACTTTTTATGATAAAAAATCAGGATGGTTAGTAATTGGCGAAAGAAAATCTACTGCCCTAGATGAAAATGTAGAATTAATGGATAAAGTTATTTTAGTCGTACGCAATAATGAAATTGTTGCTTTATGGATTAATGTTGGTCCAAACTGTGCAATCTAATAATAAAAAAATGCTTTTCAATAAATAAAATATTGCAATTAGATTAACTTTTTGGTATAATAACATCGTAAAAATATTTATGGAGGATATAAAAATGAGAAAAACAATGAGAATTGCTGGAATATTTCTAGCTATTATGATGCTTTTCACTCTTACAAGTTGTACTCCTAAGACAGCTGAAAAGGGAAAAGAAAAAATGGAAAAGAAAGGTTATAATGTTGTTACAACATCTACAGATGTTAACATTGGTGATCTTTTCTCAACTAAAACAGAAGCTGTATTAGTTTGCTCTAAAGAAGTTGATGGCAAAACAATAGTTGTTACTGCTGCATTCTATAAAGATGCTGAAGAAGCTAAAGCAAGATATGAAAAAGTAAAAGCAGAAAATGAAAAAGAATTAGAAGAACAAAAAGAAGCACTTAAAAAAGCTGAAACAGATGAAGAAAAAGAAAGAATAAATGAAAAAATAGCTAGTTTAAAAGATTTCAAACTAAAAAGATCTGGTAAAATCCTTGTTTTTGGAAATAAAAAAGCAGTTAACGATTATACTGGTCTATAAGGCTATAAAATATGTATTGGTTTTCAATACATATTTTTTCTTTACAAAACGAAAATATAGTTAGTTAAGTCTAATATTTTGAATAAATATAGCAAAAATAAAAGATTTCGCATTTTAGTAGAGTATTTTTACAATAAATGGTATAATAATATATTGGTAAGAAGCAATAAAAATAAATATAAAAAATAAATGTCAAACTGATGAGGTGTTAGATATGTCAAAATTACAAATAATCGATTTACATGTTAGTGTTGAAGGAAAAGAAATATTAAAAGGTGTTAACCTTGAAATTAATACCGGTGAGTTCCATGTAATTATGGGACCAAACGGAACTGGTAAATCTACCTTAGTTTCAACAATCATGGGACATTACAAGTATGAAGTGACAAAAGGACAAATTTTACTAGATGGTGAAGATGTACTTAAAATGAGTGTTGATGAAAGAAGCAGAAAAGGTATTTTTCTTGCAATGCAATACCCTAGTGAAATAGAAGGAGTTACCAATTCAGATTTTATAAAGGCTGCTTTACATGCAAGAGCATTACCTGGTGAAAAATTTTCATTACTAAAATATATAAAAAGCTTTGAACAAGCAACTAAAGAACTTAAAATGCGTTCTGACTTACCACATCGCTATGTTAATGTAGGTTTTTCTGGTGGTGAGAAAAAACGTAATGAAATACTTCAAATGAAAATGTTAAAACCTAAATTTGCCCTTTTAGATGAAATAGATTCAGGGCTTGATGTTGATGCTTTAAGAATTGTTGGTGAAAATGTTAATAATATGAAATCTCCTGATTTTGGTGCTTTAATTATTACTCACTATGAAAGATTATTAGACTACCTAAATATTGATAAAGTTCATGTGCTAATGAATGGTAAAGTAATTACTGAAGGTGGATTAGAATTAATTGAAAAAATTGACGCAGAAGGATACGATTGGTTAAAAGAAGAATACGATTTAGAAGATGAAACAAATGAAGTAAGAGCTTCTGGCATTATCGGAACTTGTGCCGTTAAAAATACACTTGGTGATAAAAATGAATAATGTATTAGTTATAAATTCTAATCAAACTAAAGTAATTATTCAAGACTTTAACAAAGATGCATCTAGTAAAGAATTTGAAATGTTAGATGATAGCCATTTAATATATATTACTTTTCAACATGATTCAAATAGTAATAACAAAAACATTGTAAAAGCTAATCTTGGTAATAATGCTTATTTAGAAATTTATAACGTAGTTACAAGTGATGAATCAAACGAAATAAATCAAGTAATAAACTTAAATGAAGAAGGTTCAAAAGTTGAAATAATGAATCTTTTGTTACTAACTAAAAAAGCTAACTTGAATAGTAAAATTGAAATATTCCATAATGCTAAACATACCGAAAGTAATTTAGCAAATTATGCAATTTCTAAAGACCAAGCAACTTTGTTATTAAACAATAATGCGACAATAAAAAAGGGTTGCTCATTATCTGTTGCTCACCAATCAACAAAAGGCTTAACATTATCAAAAACTGCAAAGATTAAAGCCCTACCTAATTTGTATATTGATGAATATGATGTAATAGCGAATCATGCATGTTCTATCGGCTCAATTAATAAAGAAGACTTATTCTACTTAATGAGTAGAGGTATGACTCAAGAAGAAGCTTCTAAAATAATTGTAATGGGATATGTAAAACCAATATTAGATCATATTAACAATGAAGAAACAAAAAAAGAAATTGAACAAAATTTTGAAAAATATTTAGTTGACTAATAAGAAAGGAGTTAAAGCAGATGGCTGACTTATTAAACATTAAAAAGGATTTTCCAGTTTTAAACAATAACCCTGATTTAGTTTATCTAGATACAGGCGCTACTGCTTTAAAACCAAAATGTGTCATTGATAAAATTAATGAATACTACGATAAATATGGTGTAAATGTAAATCGTGGTGTTTATGAACTTAGTTATGAAGCAACTACTGAATACGAAGAAACCAGAACCTTAACCGCAAAATTTCTAAATGCAAGAGAAAAAGAAATTGTATTTACAAAAGGTGCAAGTAATGGCTTGAATATGGTTGCTTTAGGCTTTGGTATGGATTACATTCAAGAAGGTGATGAAATAATTACAACCGAATTAGAACATCATAGTAATGTACTTCCATGGATGAATGTTGCAAAAAAGAAAAATGCGACATTAAAATACATTGAACTTGATTCAACTGGTCGTATAACTGTTGAAGCATTTAAAAAAACAATTACCGAAAAGAGTAAGGTTCTAGCAATAACATATGTTTCTAATGTAATGGGATATATTACACCTATTAAAGAAATAATTAAAATTGCTCATGAACACAACATTATAGTTGTTGTTGATGCGGCACAAGCTGTACCACATATGAAAGTAGATGTACAAGACTTAGATTGTGATTTCCTCGCCTTTTCTGCTCATAAAATGTTTGGGCCAACTGGCTTTGGTATATTGTTTGGTAAATACAAATATTTAAAAAAAATGAGCCCAATTGAATATGGTGGCGATATGATTGATGTAGTTGAAAAATATGAAGCTACAACCAAAGATGCACCATACAAATTTGAAACAGGTACACCTCCTATTGCGGAGGCAATAGCTTTCAAAGAAGCAATAAAGTACATTGAATCAATAGGTTATGATCGAATTCATGAACATGAACAAATATTACTAAACTATGCTCGCGAAAAGTTAAGCAAAGTAGAAGGTATTACAATATATAATCCTACAGCAGAAACCGCAATTATTACATTTAATATTAATAAAGCACACCCTCATGATGCCGCAACCATCTTTGATGAATATCACGTTGCTTTACGTGCAGGTCATCACTGTGCCCAATTAATAACGAAATGGTTAGACTGTGTAGCAACACTTAGAGCTTGCATATATGTATATAACGATTATCACGATATTGATGTATTCGTTGAAGCAGTAAAAGCTGCTGTAAAATATTTTGAGGAGTGGTAAGATGGGAAGCCAAATATCTGATTTATACAACCAAGTTATTAATGAACATCGTAAATATCCTCGTAACAAAGGATTAGTACCAGGGTATAAAACATTACATCTAAAAAACCCTTCTTGTGGCGATGATGTAACTGTTCAAGTTGAAATAAAAGATGGTAAAATTGTTGATGTAAGACATGATGGAACAGGCTGTGTAATTTGCTGTTCATCAGCTTCCGTTATGAGTGAAGTTCTAATCGGCAAAACTGTTGAAGAAGCCAATGAAATCATTGATGATTTCTATGAACTCATTAAAGGTAATTTGCCAAAAGATGAAGATCGCTTAGGAGATGCAATTGTATATGTAAACATCCATAACTTTCCTCCCCGCGCTAAATGTGCAACTCTTGCTTGGCGTGCGGCTGGTGCTTTGCTTCTAGGTGATGAAGGAGATCAAGAAGATGAATAACGAAAAAGAAAAAGAAATAGAACTTGAAAATCAAAAAGAAGAAATAAACGAAATAGTTGGCGATTACAAATATGGTTTTAGAACTGATGTTGAAAATATTTTTGATACTGGTCGAGGAATTAATGAAGATGTTGTTAGACTAATTTCAAAAATGAAAAATGAACCAGAATGGATGTTAGACATTAGACTAAAAGCATATCATGAATTTGCAAAAATGAAATGGCCAACCTTTGGACCTGATTTATCAAGTGTAACTTTTGATGATTATATATATTACATAAAATCAAGTAAAAAAACTGAAAGCAGTTGGGATGAAGTTCCTACCGCAATCAAAGATACTTTTGATAAACTAGGTATAAGAGAAGCAGAACAAAAATACTTAGCAGGTGTTTCAACTCAATTTGAATCAGAAGTTGTATATCATAATACAATTAAAGAATTAGAACAAAAAGGCGTTTTATTCTGTGATACGGATACAGCTGTAAAAAAATATCCTGAAATTGTCAAAGAATATTTTGCTAAAGTTGTTCCCGCAACCGATAATATGTTTGCGGCACTAAATACTGCCGTTTGGAGTGGTGGTTCATTTATATATGTTCCTAAAGGTGTAAAACTAGAAAAACCATTACAATCTTATTTCAGAATTAACACTGAACAAATGGGACAATTTGAACGTACCTTAATCATTGTTGATGATGAAGCAAGTGTACACTATGTTGAAGGATGTACAGCTCCTCAATATTCAAAAGATTCTCTACATGCCGCAGTAGTTGAAATATATGTAAAGAAGAATGCATATTGTAGATATTCAACAGTTCAAAACTGGTCAAACAATATTATTAATTTAGTTACTAAACGTACTCTTGTTGAAGCAGGAGGTCATATGGAATGGATTGATGGTAACATTGGTTCTAACATCAATATGAAGTACCCCGCATGTATACTTGCGGGAGAAGGAGCAAAAGGAACAACTATTTCAATTGCTTTTGCGGGCCCAGGTCAAATCCAAGATACTGGTGCGAAAATGATTCATCTTGCACCAAATACTACTAGCCAAATTATTTCTAAATCAATTTGTCGTGGTGGTGGTAAAGTTAACTATCGTGGTACTGTTCGCCATAGTGCTAATGCAACATACGCAAAAAGCCATGTTGAATGTGACACCATAATATTAGATGAAATATCTACTAGTGATACAATTCCAACTAATATTGTTGAAAATGATACTTCATATATCGAACATGAAGCAACCGTTTCTAAAGTAAGTGAAGAACAATTATTCTATCTAATGAGTAGAGGCTTAACTGAAGAACAAGCAACCGAAATGATTGTTATGGGTTTCATTGAACCATTCGCAAAAGAATTGCCAATGGAATATGCAGTAGAATTAAATCAACTTATCAAGTTAGAAATGAAGAATTCAATAGGATAAAAAATGCCATTGGTAGAACCAATGACATTTTGTCTAAAAAGGAGAATTGAATGAAAAAACTATGGACTTTTGTAAACATCATATTAGGAATAGGATATGGTATATTCCTAGGAATAATGGTAATAAATGCAATTATATTTAATGAAACACTAACAATCGAAAAGAAATTACTTTTCCTTATATTAATACTTATAATGTTCTTTTTGAGTAACTATCTTTGCGCAATTATTCATGAATCAGGCCATTTAATATTTGGATTAATATCAGGTTTTAGATTTATATCTTTTAGAATAGGTAGTACAATTTTTCTAAAAGATCAAAAAAGTAACAAAATAAAGAAGAAAAAATACTTTATGGCAGGAACAGGTGGACAGTGTATCTTAGATACTCCAAAAGATGAAACAAAAAAACCTTTTATTCTATATAATCTAGGTGGGGTATTTCTAAACCTAATATTTGCAGTTATTAATGGAGTAATATATATATTTGTAAAAGAATTAATAATAGGTTACTTCTTCCTATTTATGATGTTACAAAATATATTAATGATTATTTTAAATGGTATACCACTGCGTTCAAACTATATTGACAATGATGGTTATAATACCAAACAAATTTCAAAAAGTAATCTCGCAAAAGAAGCTTTTTATGCCCAAATTAAAATAACTAAAGCAACTACCAATAATATAAGACTAAAAGATATGGATGAATCTTTCTTTTTGTTTGATCAAGAATTAACTGAAAAAAATAGTATGGTATCAACCATAAAATTATTTAGAATAGAACGTTTAATTGATGAACATAAATATCTTGAGGCAATTGAAGATTTAAAGTTATTATTAAATGATGATACGCTTGCGGGGATATATCAAAACACAGTAAAAAGTGACTTAATATTTTGTTACTTAGTTACCAATAATCAAGAATTAGCCAAAAAATACATAGATAAAGGCTTTAAAAATATGCTTAAAATGAAAATGCCAGTTCCTAATATGATAAGATATAAATACACATATTATTTATTATTAGAAAATGATGTTGAAAAAGCAAGTGCAGAAAGAACATATCTAAGTCAAATAGAAGAAAAATACCCATATAAGGCTGATTTCGAAGGAGAACTAGAACAAATTAATGTAGCAAAAGAAGTATATCTAGCAAATCAAAATGGACTACAAATGTAGCCCATTTTTTTAAATATTGGAATTTACTATTTTCAAGCACTCTTTATATTGATTGTTTGCATATTCAAAACATATATACTTAAACCAATTTTCAACATATTCTTTTACGTTATGTTTATATTTTAAATAATAAGCATGTTCAAACATATCAATTCCTAAAATAGGACATAAGTTATTAGGAACAGTTGTATCATTACCATAAACAGTTTTAATTGAAACTTGGCATTTTTCATCACATACTAGAAATACATATCCACAAGTAGTCATCGCAAGACATGCTTTTTTGAATTCTAAATAGAAGTCACGCATTGTTTTATATTTATTTTCAATAGCTTTTTTTAATTCAGGGCATATTGAAACAATAGGGTTGGGTGTGATAGATCTAAAAACAATCTGATGGTTATATACTCCCCCCGCATACTTAATAATATCGTTTTTCCTAAAAGGTGATAAAATCTTTTCATTAAATAAAATCTCATCAAGAGTTAACTTTTGCAAACTGATTTCTGTAGATAAAATAAAATTTAAATCATCAACAAATTCCTTATATATTTGATTATAATGAATACTTAAAGTTTGAAAATCGAGGAAATCTTCAAAACTAGTTAAATTATAATTTAAGGGTATAGTCGCAAAAGGATAGTGATTTGTTAAACTCATAAAAACCTCCATATATTTCAACATCATTATATTCATAAGTAAGAAAATGTATGAATATAATATCGCGAAAGAAGGAATTTAATGGAATATACTTACCAAGGTCTAAAAGTATATTGTGAAAAAAAAGGTAGAGGGCCTGATTTAGTACTATTACATGGTTGGGGTTGTGATGGAAAAATCTTTTCGGGTATTGTTAGTGAACTAATGCCATACTTCACCATTTATAACGTCGACCTGCCAGGGTTTGGGAATAGCGATGAACCTAAAAACTACTATACACTTGATGACTATGTAGATATGTTAATAGATTTTATTAATAAATTTAAAATAAATAATCCCATTATTTTAGGCCATTCATTTGGTGGTCGAATTGCCATTAGGTTTACCTCAAAAACCAATCTCACTAAAAAGTTAATATTAGTTGATAGTGCAGGAATAAAACCTAAAGGATATTTCAAAACCAAATTAAAAATACTGAAATATAAATTAAAGAAAAAAACTTACAAATTATTTAAAAAAGTAAACAAGTATCAAACCTTAATTCAAAATAGTGGAAGTAATGATTACAAAAACGCTACCCCTGTAATGAAAAAAACTCTATCAGTTATTACCAAAACCTTCCAAGAAAAAGAATTAAAGAACATTAAAACTAATACACTTCTAATATGGGGTAAGAATGACTATACTACACTATATCAAGATGGTGAAAAAATGCAAAAACTACTTGAGAATAGCGCAATCGTAAGTATTGAAAATGTTGGACACTTTCCATTTTTAGAAAAACCCTATCACTTTATGTGTATATTAAAAACTTTTCTTGAGGTGAATGAATGATTGTTTTAAATATAATAGCTATTAGCCTTTATACATTAGTAATAATAAAACTTCTATATTATTTAACTAATATTTATCAACAAAATCACTATGATTACAAGAAAACCTTATTAAGTTTAAAAAAATACTACTTAACTAAGAAAGCTTTCTTTTGTTATTTAATAAGTATTCCCTTTGGTGTAATAGGAATTAACAATACTAATTTACTTTTAATATGTATGAGCATAATCATACTTACGATATCATTTATTTTTCAAATAAAATATATCTTGAAATTAAAATTTACTAGTAGAATGATAAGACTATGGGTAACATCTATCTTATTTATTACAATTATTGGTATTATATCAATTTACATCAATAGTATTATGTATATATTAATACCTTTATATTTACCAATTATTGTTTTTCTTGCAAGTTTAGTCAATCTACCAATAGAACATATTATTAATAACTACTACTACAAACTAGCCAAGCAAAAACTACAATCATTTGATGATTTAGTTAAAATCGGTATCACAGGAAGCTTTGGTAAAACCTCAACAAAAGATATACTATACCAAATAATTTCCAGAAAATATTTAACCCTTAAAACTCCTAAATCATATAATACCCTAATGGGAATTAGTCGAACTATCAATAGTGATTTAAACAAGCCAATGGAGTTATTTATAGTTGAAATGGGGACCTTTAGAATTGGTGAAATTAGTAAATTAAGTAAATTTGTTAAACCTAATATTGCTATAATAACGCAAATAGGACCTCAACACTTATCAACATTAAAAACAGAAACCAATGTCTTAAAAGCAAAATTAGAAATTGTTGATGGATTAAAAGAAAACGGTACATTAATATTAAATACTGATAATGAATACTTAAATAACGTAAAAGATCAACTCAGCAATACATATAACGTATTAACATATGGTATAGATAGGGGTACATATCATGCCAAAAACATAACATATAAAGTAGATAAAACTATTTTTGATATATATAAAGATGATATGTTCTTATTTCAAGCATCAACAAGTCTTTTAGGAAAACATCAAATTTCAAATATTCTTGCAAGTTATGTAACCACTATGGCCCTAAAAGAATATAACATAATAATAGATGATTTAGAATTCAAAAAAGCCATTGAGGCAATTCTACCATCTGAACATCGTTTAAGTTATCAAAAGATTAATAAACTACATATATATGATGACTCATATAGTTCTAATATCATAGGCTTTAAAAATGCTTTAGATGTCTTAAAAAGACAAAAAGGTTATCTTTGCCTAATTACTCCAGGAATAGTAGATGCGGGAGAAGGCGAAAAAGAACTAAATGAAACAATTGCCAAAGAATTAAACAATATAAATGAAATATGTTTAATAAAAAATCATGCAAGTACATATATTGCAACTTACTTAAATAACAATAATATCAATTATTTACTATTTGATAACTTTAAAGAAGCTTACAAATATATATTTAAAATAAGTTTAGAAAAAGAAGTATACTTACTGATTGAAAATGATTTACCAGATAGTTTTTTAGAAAGGTGATAAAATGAATAATGAAAAAATTAAATTGGGTATAATTATTGGGGGTAAAAGTGTAGAACACGAAATATCCGTAATTTCGGGCTTACAAACGTATTTTAGCGTTGATCATAACAAGTATGATACTACCATTTTTTATTTAGATAAAAACAACCACATATATGTTAGTAAAGAATTAAACAGTATTGAAACATATAAAAGTAACTATATAAATAAAGAAAAAGAAGTATTTATAAAAAACATTAATAATCAAATATATTACCAGTATTTAAACAAACCCAAAAAGAGTTATCCAATAGATATCTTTATACCAGTATTACATGGCTATGGAACTGAAGATGGAACAGTTGTAGGATTTCTAGATATATATCAAGCAATTTATACTTGTAGTGATTTAATTCCGTCTGCTATCATTCAAGATAAAGTAGCAACTAAAGCAATGTTAAAACTTGGTAACTTCCCAAATGTCGAAGGAATTGTTGCGATTGAAGGAAAAACAATTGAAGAAGTTCCTTTCCCGGCAATCGTAAAGCCCGCATATCTTGGATCAAGCATTGGCATAAAAGTAGTCAAAAACAATGAAGAGTTAGAACAGGCTTTAAACGTAGCTTATAAATACACAAACAAGGTTTTAATTGAAAAAGCAATAATTAATTTTAAAGAATACAATTGTGCTGTTATAAAAGACCACAATGAATTAATTACTTCTACTATTGAAGAAGTAAAACACGATGAAGAAATACTATCGTTTAGTCAAAAATATGAAAAAAGTGAAGGCAAAATGAGTGGCTCACCAAATAGAATTATTCCTGCTTCAATAAACGAACAACTAAAAGAAGAAATAATAAAAATATCAAAAGAACTATATAGATGGTTTGACCTAAAAGGAGTAGTACGCATTGATTATATATATGATTTAGATGAAAATAAACTATATGTAAATGAACTAAATAACATACCAGGTTCACTAGCATTCTATCTATTCGAAAAAGAAGGAATACCATTTACTAAAATGATTGATATATTAGTAACTAACGCAATAATTGAAAAACATAACAAAGATAAAAAAATAACAACTTTTGAATCAAACGTGTTTAATAAAAAATCACTCAAACTAAATAAGTAAATAATTTTGTATAAAAACATATATATGTTATAATAGAATGGATGCTGACGTAGCACAATAGGTAGTGCACCTCCATGGTAAGGAGGAGGTCGTTGGTTCGAGTCCAATCGTCAGCACCATTTAAAAAAGCAAAAAGCCAGTATTACTGGCATTATCTATACAACTTAGAATATTTAAGAAAAGTACATCTTTTCATATTCAATAAATTAGCAGCTTGAACATTGGTGATTTCTTTATTATGAAATCTACTAACAATTTCTTTAAAATTATCAGGGAGTTTATACTTAGGTCTACCTAAATGAACTCCCTTTTCTTTTGCAATTCTAATCCCCTCTGCTTGACGCTTTCTAATGTTTTCCCTTTCGTTTTGGGCAACAAAAGAAAGAACTTGTAAAACAATATCTGAAATAAATTTACCAACTAAATTCATGCCATCTACCCTTGTATCTAACAAAGGAAAGTCAATAACAAATATATCTGCCTCAATAACCTTAGTGATTTCGCTCCACTCATTAATAATCATATCATAATTTCTACCAAGACGATCAATTGATTTAATTATCAATAAATCGTCTTTTTTTAATATTCCCTTTAATAACTTATAATTTTCTCTTTCAAAATCTTTGCCACTTTGTTTATCAACATAAATAAACTCATCTGTTAAGCCTAACTTATGTATCTCTTCCATTTGTCTTGAAATATTCTGTGCCTCTGTAGACACTCTTACATATCCATACTACATAATTACCTCCGAATGAGAGTATTATACCAAAAACAAACAAAATAAAAAAATCACCTATTACTAGATGATAAAATCACATTTAGTGTGCAATGATAAAATTTTATAATATTTTAAGTTATTTAATATATAGGGCTATTATTGTAATAAAGTTATAAAAATGGTTGAAATTAATGGTTGAATGGTATATAATACACATTGTATTGTTGGTATATAAAAGTTTACTTTTATTAACTAAAATAAAAACAATCTTACTACGTGTAAAATATATTAAAGATAGTAAATAAATAATAACCACTATATATGGAGATGGATTAAAACTTTATTTTTATCAATAAATAACAATCAAGAAATAAATGATGAGCATTGAAATATTAAATAGTAGAAGATAGGAGAAAAAAACAATGAAATTAAGAAAAGTACCATACTTATTATTTATTATTGTAACTATATGTTTAATTACTAGTTGCAATAAAGAGTGCAAACACCAATCAACAGATTGGATAATAGATGTTGAAGCAACATGTACAGAAAACGGAAGTAAACATAAAGAGTGTACAAAATGCCACGAAAAGCTTGATACAGAAGTTATAGAAGCATTAGGCCATGATTTAGTACATCATGAAAAAGAAGATCCAACATGTACAAAGAAAGGCCATAAAGCTTATGATACATGTACAAGATGTGATTATACAACATATGAAGAAATACCTGAATTAGGCCATATTTATGAAGATGGTATATGTACAAGATGTGGATATGAATTAACATCATCTGATTTGTTGTATGAATTAACATCAGATAATGCAGGATACATAGTAACTGGATTAGATTATTCAAAATATGATATTAACGCTTTAACAATAATAATACCAAGTGAATATAAAGGACTTCCTATAGTTGGAATAAAAGAAGAAGCTTTTAAAAATAGGATAAAGATAAAAAATGTAATTATATCTGACAATATTACACATATAGGAAACGCGGCATTTAAGGGTTGTCAAGGCCTAATGAATATAGAAATACCAACTAGTGTAACAAGTATAGGCTCTTCTGCATTTTCAGGCTGCACAGGTTTAACAAGCATAGAAATACCAACTAGTGTAACAAGTATAGGATTTGGCGCATTTAGTGATTGCACAAGTGTAACAAGTATAACATTACCTTTTATTGGTAATGGAAGTGATGAAACACGTTTTGGATATATCTTTGGTACAGATAATAAATATGTACCTACATCACTAAAAAAAGTAATAATAACGGGTGGTAAAAGTATAGGCTCTTCTGCATTTAGAGGTTGCACAAGTTTAACAAGCATAGAAATACCAACTAGTGTAACAAGTATAGGCTCTTATACATTTCATAATTGCACAGGCTTAACAAGTATAGTAATACCAGATAGTGTAACAAGTATAGGCTCTTATGCATTTGAAGGTTGTACTGGCTTAACAAGTATAGTAATACCAAATAGTGTAACAAGTATAGGAAAATCTGCATTTTATAATTGTGCAAGTTTGAATAAAATAACTTTGCCATTTATAGGACTTTTTGGATATATCTTTGGTGCATTTGATTATGATGATAATCATAAATATGTACCTACTTCACTAAAAGAAGTAATAATAACGGGTGGTAAAAGTATAGGTGACTCTGCATTTAGAGGCTGCACAGGTTTAACAAATATAGAAATCCAAAATAGTGTAACAAGTATAGGAGACTCTGCATTTTATGGTTGCACAGGTTTAACAAATATAGAAATACCAAATAGTGTAACAAGTATAGAAAAATATGCATTTTATGATTGCACAAGTTTAACAAGTATAGAAATTCCAAATAGTGTAACAAGTATAGGAGGTTATGCATTTTCAGGTTGCACAAGTTTAACAAGTATAGAAATACCAAACAGTGTAACAAGTATAGGGGATTTTGCATTTTATGGTTGCACAGGTTTAACAAGTATACTAATCCCAAATAGTGTAACAAGTATAGGAGGTTATGCATTTTCAGGTTGCACAAGTTTAACAAGTATAGAAATACCAAACAGTGTAACAAGTATAGGGGATTTTGCATTTTATGGTTGCACAGGTTTAACAAGTATACTAATCCCAAATAGTGTAACAAGTATAGGAAAATCTGCATTTTATAGTCGCACAGGTTTAACAATATATTGTGAAGCATCAGAAAAACCAAGTGGATGGCAAAGCTCATGGAGTTCAAGCAATTGCAAAGTAGTATGGGGATATAAGAAAAATTAGAGGTAAAAATTATGGCAGGGGATAATTTTTTTGAAGGTATAAAAACAGAACAAGATTTAAAAAATAAACTAATAAAAAATGTAAGTAAACATGACTATTATATGTTTTATACGAATGATGAAATAGTTGATAAAACACTTAATAATGGAATCAGATTAACAAATGGTGTTAATTGGAATGATTTAATAGATCGACAAAACTTAAATAAAGATGGTAAGATAAGATTTGTTAAATGCTTCACATATTCAAAAAGTGAAAATGTAGCAATGTGGTTTTTATATGGGGCATCTAATAATGGTTGTTTGGTAAAATATGTGAAAAGTCAAATATTATCGTTGTTAACAGACAAAAATTTAAATATTGAAATTAAGTCAAAAAAAGGTCTAACAGAGTATAGTGTAAAGAAACTAAATCGTGAAGATTTTGATATTGAATTAATAGATGTTGTATATGTTGGTACAGGAGACGATGATGAGTCATTAGCTTTGAAAAAGTCCATTTATGGTGAAAATGTTAGTAAAACAGGCTTTAGTTATGATATAGATAATGGTAAATTGGATTATTATGCAAAAACATATGGTTGGGCATATGAGAATGAGTGTAGATTAGTAATATCGATTGATATTAAAAAGTTACAAATTGAGCCTGATAAAGAATATTTTATAGATTTAAAAATTTCTGAAAAATCAGGTAACAAATATAAATACCCTATAATAGTGTTATCTCCTTTTTACAAATCTGAAAAAATAAAAAAATATACATCTAATTTTATATGTAGTAATTATACTGGGAAAATCAGTTGGAATTTTAAAAATAGCGATGGCAATACACAAAAAATTGATTTTGAATCAGAAACTATTGATGAAAATAAAATTAGGCTTATAAGTTAATAAATTATTAAAATAATTTTAATAGTTGTAATGAATAAAAAGTATTCTGTATCTAATAATTGATATAGAATACTTTTTATATATGTAATTATAAAAACGATTGGAATTTAAAAAAATAAATAGTATAATTAAATATGTAGTAAATAAAAAGGGTAAAAAGAAATGAGATTGAGAAAAATAACATATGTATTATTTGTTATTATAATGATGTTTGTATTTAGTAGTTGTAAAAAAGAATGTAAACATGTTCATCAGATTGGATAGTAGATGCTGCAGAAACATGTACAAAAAAAGGTAGCAAACATAAAGAGTGTGCAAAATGTCACAAATACTTGCTACTGAAGAAATGCCTGTTCTTGGACACAAATACAATAAAAGCAATTTAACAATTATAATACCTAAAGAGTACAAAGGGTATCCGGTAGTTGCAATAAAAAATGAAGCGTTTAAAAAAGAAACAAGGATAAAAAGTGTTAACATATCTGATAATATATCAGTTATAGGTTATGAAGCATTTAGTGAATGCAAAAGTTTAACAAATATTGAAATACCAACCAGTGTAGATACCATAAGGGATTGTGCATTTAAAGGTTGTACAAGTTTAACAAGCATAGTAATACCAATCAATGTAGAATATATGGGAAACTATGTATTTAACAATTGCACCAATTTGACAGTATATTGTGTAGCACCAGGGAAACCAGATAAGTGGGATGATGATTGGGGCGGAAATGTCAACAAAATAGTATGGTATTATAAAAACAATAAATAAAAATATTAGTACTCTGTATGTTATTAATTCAGAGTACTTTTTCTATGACATTTAAACAAACGTAATTATGAAATTAATTGAATTTTTAAAAAATAAATAGTATAATGTAACATGAGAGCTTGTAATAGATATAAAAGTCTATTTTAAAAAGGAGCGAAAAAGATGAAGTTAAGAAATATATCTTACATATTATTTACTATTATGATGACATTTGTATTTACTAGTTGCAACAACAAATGTAAACACAAAGAAACAATGTGGATAGTAGATGTTAATGCAACATGTACAGAAAACGGAAGTAAGCATGAAGAATGTACAATTTGTCATGAAAAGCTTGGTACAAAAGAAATTAAAGCATTAGGACATACATATGACAATCAAGGAATATGTACAAGATGCGGATATGAATCTACTACAGATGAGATAGTGTATGAACTTAACCCCGATAATATAAGTTATAAAGTCGTTGGTTTAAGAATTGAAAAAAACACTTTTGTATCAACAATAATAGTCCCAAGTGAATATAATAATTTACCAGTTACTGAAATTGGAGCTAATGCTTTTAGTGATTGTTATTTTATTAAATTAATAATTTCAGAAGGCATAAATAAAATAGATAAAGATGCATTTAATTATTTAAGACATTCCATAGACTTAGTTCTTCCTAAAAGCCTTGCTTACATAGAAGAAAATATTTTTGGAGATATATATTTAAACAATGTTTATTATAATGGTACTATAGAAGATTGGTGTAATATAAAGTTTTCTAATTCTGCTTCAAATCCAATTTCAAAAGCAACAAATTCATATATATTAGATGAAAATAACGAATATAAGGAAATAGCAAAAATATCCGAAATAGTTATACCTGGTACTATTAATCGTATTGGTGATTATCAATTTCTTGGATTTGATAGTATTAAAAAAGTAACTTTTTCTGAAGGAGTAAAAGAAATAGGAAATAGTGCTTTTGCGGGATGCGAAAACATAACCAAGGTAGAGATGGCAAACACCATTACTAGTATAGGGGTTAGTGCTTTTGCGGGGAACTCAAGTTTAACAGATATTGTGTTGCCTTCTAATATTAAAACTATTGAAAGTAAAGCATTCACACATTGTGGCAATGTAACAAATGTATATTATAATGGTGCATTAGAAGATTGGTGTAATATTGAATTCATTGATCAAGCATCTAATCCATTTTATTATAATGATAGAAATTTAACAAATCACTTCTATATGTTAAATAAAAGTAGTAAATATGAAGAATTAACTAAATTAGTAATACCAAGTACTGTAAAGAAAATTAACAGTAGAACATTTTCAGATTTTAATAATTTAGAAAGTATAGTGATACCAAATACTGTTGAAACAATTGGCGAACAAGTGTTTTCAGGTTGTACTAGCTTAACGAATATAATATTACCTTTTATAGGCGATGGAAATAATATTAATAAATTCGGATATATATTTGGTAATCATGTTCCATCATCACTAAAAGAAGTTAAAATTACTGATGCAAAACAAATAGCAGAAAGGGCATTTTCCGGTTGTAAAGAAGTAGAAAGTATAACAATAGATGGTGTTGCAACAAGCATTGAAGATGAAGCATTTTCTGGTTGCACCAAATTAAATAAAATAGAAATTTTGTGCAATATAATTTCAATAAACAGACAAGCATTTTCTAACTGTACAAGTTTAACAAGCATAACTATACCCAATACGGTTAAAGAATTTGGACACGGGGCTTTTTACAATTGTACAAGTTTGACTAATGTGTATTTCAGAGGTACATTAGAAGAATGGAGGAGTATTCGTATTATGAATGCTACATCTACTCCTGAAAGTTATGCAGAACATATATATGTTCTAGACAAAAATAATGAATATGTAGAAATAGATATTAATAACTAAACTAAAAAAGCTATATAGCAATAAAATACACCCCATTTCTTGGACCACTAAAAGTGTGGCATAATGCAAGAAATGGGTGTTTTTTTATAAATAATATCTCTTATCATACTATAGTGTAATTACTTATTACTATGATATTTTCAAATGGAATTATAAGAGTAGTTGACATCAATAATAACATCGTATTATAATATTCTTATAAAGTATAGTAAAAAATAAAGAAAAAATATCATTATCAATATGATTAATATAAGGACATAAATTTATGCAAGTTTACAAATTTAGTTATAATTATAATATCAGTTTCTTTTTAAGCTTATTTTTTATAATGATATTTATAATAATGGGTATGGCTTTCTTTTTTAGCGCAGACAAAAAAATATTAAAACTACTAATAATGATTATTTTTGTTGGAATGTTTTCTTTCGTAGTTTATTCATTATACATTCATCCATTTAGTAATTATCGAAAAATTAAAAAAGCTATAGAAAATAACGAAATATTATATGTTTCTGGTGAAGTAACAGAATTTAAGACACCTAGTTTAAAGTGGGGGAATCATGAAAGTGAATCCTTTAAAATTAATGATATAGAATTTGAATATCTAGAAAATGAATCATATGGTTATGCAAGAATTGCGAAAAATAAAGGAATAATTAATAAAAACGGACAAAAACTTAAAATTGGATATTATGAAGAATATGAGTATTATGATAAAAGTAAACCATCAAGAAGAGTTATAGTAAGTATCGAAATATTAAATTCTGATTGATGACTAAGAGGAGAAGAATAATGGGATTTTGGAGTACAAGTTTATATGGGAATGACCTTACTCTAGATGTTAGAGATAAGTTAGATGATTTATTAAAAAGTGGAGTTTCATCACAAGATGTTTATCAAGAAATGCTTAAATGTTTTGAAGAAGTACTCTCAACTGATGAAGAATCTTTATTTTGGTTTGCTTTAGCAGACCGAATGTGGGATTATGGAATACTTACTGATGAAATCAAAGAAAAGGCATTAACATATATGACAAATATAGCAGAACATGAATATTTAGATGAACTTGAAACAGCAAGAGAAAGACGTTCATGGCAAAATACTTTAAATAAACTTAAAACAAAAATTGAAAATGTTAATCAAGGTAATAAGAAAATCAAAGTAGAACCTGTGTTTAAAAGAAATATTTGGAATGTTGGTGATTATTATGCTTACGAGTTTCATAAAAAGAATTCTCAAGAATTAGGAATCCAATCAAAATATATAGTTATAAAGAAAATAAAAGATAATTATTATGGAGATACAATGTTTTATTATAATATTGTTTACATATATAATAAAATATTTGATGAAATTCCAACGTTAAAAGATTTAGAAAATGTTGATTATCTTCCACTTACAGGAAAAGCAGAAGAAGATGATTTTTCTAATGAACCTAATAAAGAATTAAGAAAAATAATGGCAGAGGCTGTAAATGAAAGAGTTTTAAAACCGTTACTGGGTGATCTACAAAATGACAAAATTAATGATGATTTTAAAATGAGGATAAAATTCATAACTGAAAATATTAGAGAGCGCATGTATGGTGATTTACATTATTGCAAAATTAATGATTATAAAAGTAAATATTTTCATTTTATAGGAAATGATACAACAAATTTACCTAAACCACCACTAAATACTAATACATTCTTAGATTTTAAATACCTTGAAAGAGACTTATGCATTTTCTTAAAGGACTGGAACTCTGATTTGATTAATAAAAAATAATTTATATATATAAATATAAATATAAAACCTACCAATGCAATTTAGGTTGGGTAGAATTAAATTTAAAATTTGTAATGTGAAGAGGAGGCATATTATGGATGGTTATAAAACAGTGTATGAAACTGGAGACTTTGAATTTCATATTATAATTAGCTATATTATTTCGATTCTTATGATAGCGGCTTTCACTTATGTCGTTGTTCATAACATTAAATACAAAATGACATTTAGTGATGAAATAGAGCGTAAAAAAGTTATTACTGAAAGAGTTTTTGCTATTTTTGCTTTAAGCGTTACAGTATTAGTTTTCTTCTCAATTCTGATAACTAACATTATTGAGTATAGAGATATCAAAAAAATTTATAACAGTGGTGAACCACTTATTGTTGAAGGAGAAGTAAGTGATTTTATTCCAATGAAATTAGAAGGTCATAGTTCAGAATCATTTACTGTTAATGGTATTGAATTTCGTTATAGTAGAAGTGTGCCAGCAAACGGTTACCATCTTGCTAAAGTGGATGGAGGATATATCCGCGGAAACGGGCAAAAAGTTAGAATACATTACATTTATTGTAATAATGTTGCTATAATTTTAAAATTAGAAATTAAAGAATAATTAAATATTAAGTTATTAAATATACCGATAAGAAGATATTACTATTTTATTAACTACTAAAAAATAACTTTCTAAAATTAAGATAATATAAATTGACAAATTAATATCGTAGTGCTAATATATGAAAGAATAAAAGAGGTAAAAAATATGAAAACAATAAGCAAAATACAATTACTTTCAAAAATTGGTAAGATTCTAAGTAAAATAACTTATATATGTTGTATAGTAGGATTCTTTTTATGTATTGCAGGAATAATAAGTACTATTATAGGTGCTGAAACAATAACAATTGGTGGTGTTACCATTGAAAGCATATTAGAAACTGAAGCTGATGTTAACGTTAATACTTTATATGTAATGCTAGTTGCAGGAATCATTATATGTATTGGTGAAGCAGTTTTAGCTAGATTCGCGGAAAACTATTTCAAAAAAGAATTAAAAGATGGCACACCATTTACCCTAAGTGGCGCAAAAAGTATGATGAGACTAGGTATTTTAACAATGTGCATTCCAGTTGTTGTTGAAATTCTTATTGAGATAGCTTATATAATAATGAAGAACGTGCTTACTGGTGTTGGTGAAGTAAATGTTGATATGAATATATCTTTTGGAATAGGTATAATGTTTATAGTAACTTCGCTAATTTGCCGATATGGCGCTGAACAACTAGGAAATAAGGATACTAATAATTAATATGAATTTAGGCTTTTTTAAAGAATTTATGCCATATGGTTTACTTTCGGTTATTGTATTAGTAATATTCTATGGAATATATTATACTAAAATGATTATACAAAAAAGACAAGGCATAAAGACTAAACAAATTGGCAGTAGGAAAGAAAAAAAGTTACATACAGTAGAAACATTAATGGCTATTGCAACATATTTAATAGTTGTAGTCGAAGTATTATCGATTGTATTTAATTATAACTTAATGCCTAGCAATGGTAGAATCAACGGAATATTTATAGGCCTTTGTGGCGATTGTGTATTTCTTTTTGCGATAATATGTATGAAAGATAGTTGGCGAGCAGGAATACCAGAAAAAGATCAAACTAAACTAGTAACTAATGGCATATATAAAGTAAGCCGTAATCCTGCCTTCCTTGGCTTTGATTTAGTATATATTGGAATATTAGTTACCTACTTTAATCCAGTAAATCTAATATGTACATTGTTTGCAATTATAATGTTACATTTACAAATGTTACAAGAAGAAAAATATATGGAAGCTACTTTTGGCGAACAATATCTAGAATATAAAAAACAAGTATTTAGATATTTTGGAAGAAGAAATAAAAAATAGTATATAGAAGATGCATTTATTACATTAGTGTAATAGATGCATCTTTTGTTTAGAGTAGATAATTTATTTTATTTAATAATATATTTGCAATGAAGTTACAATAGTGCTAGAAACAATAAAAAAATAATTGTTTTCCAGCTTAAAATTTCTCAATACACTGATGATAAACTTCAAAAAATGGTTATTGACGAAATTCAAAAACAATTTAAAAATGTTGCGATATCACTAAAAATATATAGTAACATATATGTAATAATGATTAAATAAAACGACTAATGGATATTAAAATAAGTAAAAGGAATGTAGCAAACGTTCCTTTTTTATATAACCTACTTCTTTAACTTCAGAAAACTTTTAGATTAGAATAGTTATAATTAATTTACAAAACAATCAAAATGTAGTATAATACTAAAAGTAGTAGGAGCACAAAAATGATAAATTTGAAATTTGAACAAATTATTAACAATCTCAAAGAAACTATCAAAGACCAAAAAGTACTGCTTGCTTGCTCAACAGGGGTTGATTCCATGGTTTTGTTAGATTTATTACTTAAAGCTACAGTAAAAGAAAATATTACAGTAGTGCATATAAATCATCAAAAAAGAGAACAATCAACAATAGAAGAAGAATTCATCAAAGATTTTTCCAAAAGCCAAAATATTACTTGTTTTGTCCATCATTTACCACACTATGATGGTAGCAATTTTCAAGAATGGGCTAGAAAAAAAAGATATGAATATTTCTATGAAGATGCAAAACTAACAAATAGCACAGTAATTTTATTAGCCCACCATGCTGACGATAATTTTGAGACTATAATAATGCGACTACTCCGCTCATCTTCAATAGAAGGATATGCTGGAATACGAAAAGAAAAAATGCATAGAGGTTTCCTAATATATAGACCGCTTTTAGATGTAAGTAAAGCATCTATATATGAATATGCAAATGAATCCAGAATAAAGTTTTTTGAGGATAGCTCAAACCAAGAAAATGATTATACAAGGAATCGTATAAGACATTACGTCATTCCTAAATTAAAAGAAGAAAATTCAAATTGGATAAAGGCAATTGAAAATTATAGTAATACATTATTTATGGCTGCTGATTATTTTGAAAAAATTGAAAATGATTTTATAAAAGAGATAAATTATGTATATAATAATAACGATTATTATGTAGAATTTATGGCAGAAAAATTATTGCATTATGAAGATTTTTTACAAATGCAAATACTATTTAGAATCTTAAAACCATTTAACTTATCTAAAGAATTGGTAAAAGAAATGCTAAATATGATTAAAAGTGCCCAAAATAAAATTGTTAGTAAAATCTCAAATGAATTACTGTTTGTAAAAGAATATGGTAAAGTGATAATTACTAACAGAATTTACGAAAATGAAGAATTTTATTTAGAAATTTCTGAAAGTGGTACATATAAACTACCTAATGAAAGTACTTTAATACTCGATAAAAATATTTGCACGTTTATAACATCAAAAGTAAAAATATGGTATAATATCCATAGTTATCCAATTATTGTAAGAACAAGAAAAGATGGCGATAAATTAAAGTTAAAAAGCGGAACTAAGAGTGTTAGTAATTATTTAACTGACAAAAAAGTTCCCTATTTAGAAAGAACAAAAGTGTTGTTGTTGTGTGATAGTAATAATCAACCAATATCGATACTTGGTTTTATAACAAAATAAGGAGGTAAAACATGGCTGATATGAAAAAAAGTTCCAACAAACGTTTTGGATTAGGCGACATAATTATATTTGGAATTATTTTAATAATGATTATATTTTTGTTTGCTGGATCATGCAGTGGTTCTAAACCAACTGAAATAACAGTCGACAAATTTTATGAACTTTTCTTCACTGATTTTGAATCAGGTAAAAAAGCACGTGAAGATTTAATTAAGAATGGTGAAATTGATCCAACCAATATTCAAACAAAAGAAAATTTGATAGTAACCAATGTTGTTTGGCAAGGTGCACCAGGTTCTGGTAATCAAACTATTTATTATATATATATTTATACAAAAGAATCGGCAAATTGTTCAAGTTTATTTGGATCAAATTCAAAAGTATATTCGTTTAAAGGATCTGAAGAAGATACAAAATTAGTAAGAGCTATTGCTGAAGCTATTTATCAAAGAGATAAAGTTGCTGCATTTGAAGTTAATCCAAAAGTAAACAAGACTGTTGATGTTGGTAGCATTGTTATGATAGTTGCAACACTAGTTGTTGCTGGAATACTTATCTTCTCTTTATTTAGAGGAGCAAAATCAAATAATCAAGCATTTGACTTTGGAAAGAGTAGAGCTAAACTTGCTAAACATTCTAACGTGACATTTAAAGATGTAGCTGGATTAGATGAAGAAAAAGAAGAAATGATTGAACTCGTTGATTTCTTGAAGAATCCAAAGAAATACTTTGATATGGGCGCAAGAATTCCTAAAGGTGTATTATTAGTTGGTAGTCCTGGTACTGGTAAAACATTAATGGCAAGAGCTGTTGCTGGGGAAGCAGGAGTTCCATTCTATACAATTTCAGGTTCTGACTTCGTTGAATTATATGTAGGTGTCGGTGCAAGCCGTGTACGTGATATGTTCAAAACTGCTAAGCAAAATGCTCCATGTATCTTATTTATCGATGAAATAGATGCTGTTGGACGTCAAAGAGGTGCTGGACTTGGTGGTGGACACGATGAAAGAGAACAAACATTAAACCAATTATTGGTTGAAATGGATGGATTCGCACCTAACTCTGGTGTAATCGTCATGGCCGCAACAAACCGTGCAGATATATTAGACCCTGCACTACTTAGACCTGGTAGATTTGATAGACAAATTACTGTTACAAATCCTGATGTTAGAGCACGTGAGGCAATCTTAAAAGTTCATGCTAGAAATAAACACTTATCACCAAGGGTTAACCTAATGGATGTTGCAAGACGTACTCCTGGATTTAGTGGTGCCGATCTAGAAAACTTATTAAATGAAGCTGCATTACTTGCTGCACGTGAAAACTGCCGTGAAATAAAGATTTATCATATTGATGAAGCAATTGATAGAGTAATGATGGGTCCTGCAAAACGTAGTAGAAAATATACTGATACTGAAAAAGCTCTAATTGCATATCATGAAGCAGGTCATGCTGTAATAGGATTAAAGTTAAAACATGCTGAAGTAGTTCAAAAAATTACAATTGTTCCTCGTGGTCATGCTGGTGGTTATAACCTAATGACTCCTGAAGAAGAAAATTTCCTAGAAACAAAACAAACACTTACTGCTGAAATCACAAGTTTCCTAGCAGGTAGAATTGCTGAGGAATTAGTATTTGGTCAAATGACAACTGGTGCTCAAAATGACTTTGAACGTGCTACCGCAATCGCAAGATCTATGGTAACAGTATACGGTATGAGTTCACTTGGACCTGTACAATATGAAAGCGAATCTCACAATGTATTCTTAGGCCGTGATTATATGAGTGACAAAAACTTCTCAGATAAAGTTGCTCATGAAATTGACTTAGAAGTACGTAAGATAATTGATGAATGCTATCAAAAAGGTGTTGAAGTAATTAAAGAAAATCGTGCACTTCTTGACTTAATCGCTAAACATCTAGTAGAAGTTGAAACATTAACTAAAGAAGATATCGATGAGTTAGTTAACACAGGAAAACTTAATTGGTGGGAAAAGAAAAAAGCTAAAATGGCTCAAGATGCTGGTATCGTAGATACTGATACTCCTGCTCAAAGAGTAAATCCTGCAGAACAAACTTCTTCACAAGAACAACAAACAACTGAATCTCAACAAACAGATTCAAAAGAAGAATAATATGAGACTAGATAAATATTTAAAAGTATCAAGGCTAATAAAAAGAAGATCACTCGCAAAAGAAGCAAGCGACGCTGAAAGAATCTTAGTAAATGGTGTAGTTGCAAAACCATCTAAAGAATTAAAAGTTGGTGATACTTTAACCATAACATATGGTCATAAAATATTAGAAATAAAGGTTGCTTCATTAATTGATTCAACTAAGAAAATAGATGCACCATTGATGTATGAATTAATCAGTCAAAAAGATAAAGAAGTCTAAAAAATTAAACTCATATGAGTTCTAAAAATAAAACACCTGTTTTAATAACAGGTGTTTTTGCTTGTTATAATATTAAATTGTAATTATAAAATTAATTGAAATTATACTAAATAAGTAGTATAATGCAAGTATATAATAAAGAAAAGAGGGGCAAAGAAATGAGATTAAGAAAAATAGCATATGCACTATTTATTATTGCAACTATATGCTTATTTACTAGTTGTAAAAAAGAATGTAAACATCAGTCAATAGAATGGGTAATAGACAAACAGGCAACATGTACAGAAGAAGGAATTGAACATGAAGAATGTACAAAATGTCACGAAAAATTCGATATAAAAGAAATTAAAAAATTAAAACATATATGTAATGATGAAGGAATATGTACAATATGCGGAAATAAAGTAGCAACATCTGGTTTAATATATAAATTAAATGAAGATAAGAAAAGTTATTATGTTTCAGAGTATATTGGAATAGATATAGACATAATAATACCAGCTAAATATGACGGACTATATGTAACAAGTATAGGAGATTCTGCATTTTCTAATTTTATTGGTCTAACAAGTATAGAAATTCCAAATAGTGTTACAAGTATAAAATATGGTGCATTTTCAGGATGTATTGGTTTAACAAGCATAGAAATACCAGATAGTGTTATTACTATAGAATCTTTTGCATTTAGTGGATGCATAGGCCTGACAAGGGTAGAAATACCAGATAGTGTTACTATCATAGGAGCTTTTGCATTTAGTGGATGCACGGGCTTAACAAGTATAGAAATACCAAATAGTGTTACAAGTATAAGATATTTTGCATTTTCAGGATGGACAGGTTTAACAAGTTTGGAAATTCCAGCCAGTGTGATAAATATCGAAGATTCTGCATTTAGCGGATGCCAAAATTTAACAAGTATAATAGTAGATAAGAAAAATCAAAAATATGATTCAAGAAATGACTGTAATGCCATAATAGATACACAAACCAATGCATTAATAATGGGATGTAAAAATACTATAATTCCTGAAGATATTAAAAGTATAGGAGTTGATGCATTTTACAGATGCACAGGCTTAACAAATATAGAAATACCAGATAGTGTTAAGACTATAGGAACGCGTGCATTTAATGGATGCACAGGATTAACAAGTATAGAAATTCCAAATAGTGTAACAATTGTAGACTATTGTGCATTTGATGATTGTGACAACATTTCATATAATATATATAATAATGGTAAATATTTAGGGAATACAGAAAACCCATATTTGGTAATTGTAGGGGTAACGAATAACACAACAGAATCTTTTTCTATTAATCCTAATACAAAGTTAATAGGTGGCGGTGTATTTTCAAAATGCAGAAATTTAAAAAGTATAGAAATTCCTGATGGTGTGACAAGTATAGGAGTTTCTGCATTTAATTGGTGCGGAAGTTTAAAAAGTATAAAAATACCAGATAGTGTAACAAGTATAGGTGACTCTGTATTTAGTGGTTGCACAAGTTTAAAAAGTATAGAAATCCCAAATAGTGTGACAAGTATAGGTGACTCTGCATTTAGTGGTTGCATAGGTTTAACAAGTATAATAATCCCAAATAGTGTGACAAGTATGGGTGATGAAGTATTTAATATGTGCAAGGCTATAACAGTATACTGTGAAGCACTAGAAAAGCCAAGTGGATGGTCTGAGTGGTGGAATTATAGTAATTATGGCAATTGCAATGTAGTATGGGGATATAAAAAGAATTAATAAATAGTTATAATTATAAAACACCTGTTTTCATTGACAGGTGTTTATTGCTAGATAACTTATACAATCTTATTTTTGCTCCAATTTTAATCAACTTCTATAATAAAACAGTGTATTTGAAATTAATTAAAAAAGTTATGTAATGGCATTCATTAATTAAAAATGTTATAATATAGAAAAAGGTACGAGGTAATAAAAAATGAAAATAGTACTTGCATCAGGTTCGCCAAGAAGAACCCAAATATTATCACTTGCTCATATAGAACATATTGTAATACCTTCAACTTGTGTTGAAGTAATTGATAAAGGTTTAAAGCCAATTGAAGTAGTAGAATCATTATCATTACAAAAAGCTAAAGATGTAGCTAGAAATAATAAAGATGCACTTGTAATAGGTGCAGACACTATTGTTACAATTAATGGTAAAATACTTGGTAAACCTCATAGTGAAGAAGAAGCAATTGAAATGTTAACCACATTAAGTAATACTACTCATCAAGTAGTAACAGGGGTGACATTTATATACAACGATATTATTAAAACTATTCATGAAATTACTGAAGTTACTTTTTCAAAGTTATCTACTGAACAAATAAAGACATACATAAATGAAGAGAACGTTTATGATAAAGCCGGTGCCTATGCAATTCAAGGTACATTTTGTAAATACATTACAAAAATAAATGGAGATTATTATAATGTAATGGGTTTGCCAATCGCAAGAGTTTATAAAGAAATAGAGGGGTATAAAAATGAAATACAATAAACAATTGTTTGACAATATTCAAAAGGAGTACAATCAATTACTAGAACTTGCAGAATTTATTTATGACCAATTATTAAACGATCAAACAGATAATAAAAGGTATGAGACACTATCTAATTTAGATTTATATGTTCAAGGCTTATTAGCTAATATAATTTTAGATAATGATCCTAAAAATCCTGCTTTATTTAATATGATGAAGAAATTAACTAAATATGATAACTTCTATCAAGGTATCAATTTAGATGATTGGTTTCACGAAAAAGATAAGGTATTAAAGAACATAACTAAGAAAATTAATCAAGCGACTTCTGAAACTCCAAAAATGCTTCAAATTTCGGCTCAAATGGACAAGAAATCGCAAAGAACTGAATTAGCTTATCAATTATTAGAATCTATTATAAGTTTGTTAATTACAGTTATACCTGAACAAGAATCTTATGAAGATGTTGAAGAATCAATAATAAATAAATATTTGAAGAAAATATATGATAATTTAAAATAAAAGCCTTTTTCGGTTCATCCGAATAAGGCTTTTTGTTATAAACTGTTTACATAAAGTTTAATTAATTTATATGTGTTTTCTAAACCATGTTTGTGTGTTCTTTCCATTCCGTGTGAAGCATGAATGCCTGCACCAATTAAAGCACACTTAATATCGTTTCCACCTCTAAGAGCTGCTGAACCATCAGAAGAATAGAAAGGATATATATCTACGGCATAGTTTAAATTATTTTCTTTTGCGAGGTTTATTAATTTAGTCGTCATCATATAGTCATAAGGTCCTGAACCATCTTTTGCGCAAATAGAAACCATTTCTTCGGTACAAGTCAAATCAAGACCAACACAACCCATATCAACTACTAAAATTTCTGAAACATTTGGAATGCTTGAGCACCCATGTCCTACTTCTTCATAAGTGGTAAATGCAAATAATAAAGTACAATTTGGAACAGTAGCAGTTTCCTTTAATTCTCTTAGATATTCAAGAAGTAAGAATGCACTTGCAAGGTCATCAAGGAATCTTGTTTTTACAAAGCCAGTTTCAGTGTATTCAAATTTAGGATTTATAGAAATATAATCTCCAACTTGAATACCAAGTTTTGTAACATCATTTTTACTATACACTAATTCATCAATTCTTACATACATATTTTCTGCGTCACGTTCTTTAGAACGAGCATCTTTATAAACGTGAACACTTGGAGATGTAGATAGAATAGTTCCAGAATAAGTTTTACCACTACGTGTATGGATTAAACAATATTCACCATCATAAGTGTTTAGTAAAGGACCACCAATTTGTGTGAACATAATTTTACCATCATTACTGATACTTCTTATCATTAGTCCTAGAGTATCAATATGGGCACTTATTGCCATTTTATAATCAGATTTCCCCTTTACTTCAACAAATAAATTTCCTTTTTGGTTATAAAAAGGTTTATACCCCATATCTTCAAGATATTGTTTGATATAAGTTGAAAGATTAAAAGTATATCCTGAAGGACTAGGTATTGATGTAAGTTTTTTTAATAACTCAATATTTAATTCCATTATTTAGTTTTTCCTTTCTCTAATGCAAGTTTATAGATATCTTCTAAATCACTTTTATCGAAGACATATTTGTTTCCACAAAAATGACAAACAGTTTCTTGAGGTTTATTCTCGTCAATCATTTCTTTGATTTCATCTGCACCTAAAGAAAGAATACCATTTGCAAAACGTTCTTTACTACAAGTACATCTAAATTCTAATGGTACTTCATCAAGTATTTCAACATCATCTACAATGTTATATATGATATCTTTAGGTTCATAACCAGAAGAAAGCATTTCTGAAACAGTTGGAATAATTGCTAACTTTTTTTCAATTTTTTCGATAACTTCTTCAGGAGTATCGGGTAATAGTTGAATTATAAATCCTCCACTCGCAACTGCCTTGCTATCTTCATTAACTAAAACTCCTAAACCAACAGCAGATGGTACTTGTTCACTTACATTAAAGTAATATGCGAAATCTTCAGCCATTTCACCACTAATGATTGGAGTAGAGCCTATAAATGGTTCTTTTAATTTTAAGTCTTTTATAACGTTTATGAATCCTGTTGTACCTATGGTTTGTTTTGCGTTTAATCTAGCATCAGAATATTCAAAATGACAATGTGGGTTTTCTGCATAACCCCTAATATGACCATGAGCATCACTATCAACAATAATTCTACCGATAGGTCCATCACCTTCAACTTTGATTGTTACAGTTTCATCTAACTTTAACATTGAGCCCATCATAGCTCCCATACTTAAAACTCTTCCTAAAGCATCAAGAGCACTTGGGTAATAACTCAAACGATCACCTATTTCATTTAATACATTTTTTGTTGATACCGCATACACTCTAACTGATTTATTATAAGCAAGAGCTCTTATTACAACATCATTCATTTTATCACCTCAATTATTATTATATATAATTAGTATAACACATTTTAGTTAAAGTAACAAAAATAAAACATAAAAAAGTATTTTTAATTTAACTAAATATCTTTAATTGACAAAACTATAATAGTTAGTTATAATAGTTATAGAAAGCAAGAGGTATACGTATGAATATTTATGAAGACTATCGTAATTACATTGATGAATGTGATGAACTAATTGAAATGTTAAAAGAAAAGGGAGCTTCCGTTTATTATGCTATATCCGATGTTTTGAAAGTTACTGAATATATATATAATGAATATGAAAAAAATCAAAAACTAGATGAAGATTTAGAAGAAATATTTGATATTGGATATGGCTTTTTAGCTAATGTATTAGCTGATATGAAAACATATTATGAAGATGCATTTGATAAGAACAAAGATGTTTTTGAACAATATAGTGAATTATTATTATATTCAATTCTCATTGAAGATTTTAAATCTTATATGTATAGTGAAGAATTAATGAATGATGAATATGAAGAAAAACTTAATCAATTATTAAATAAATTGGATAGTATATTTACAAATAAAAAACCTATTCCTAATGGCTTAGTAGAACAAATTGATGCGACATTAAGTGATATGGGAATTCATAATTCAGACTATCGCCCTGCTTATTCCGTTTTTCAAATGATTGCGGAAGAATTAAACTTAATATAAAAAAATTATATAATTGCTTGCGTCAATAAAAACGCTATGTTATAATGAAGTTGAGTTTTGGGGGGATTAGAAAATAAACCTCTCTGATTCGAGAGGTTTTTATATTTTAAGGAGGGTAGAAATGAAAAAAATAATTACTATAATATTTATAGTATTCGCTGCATTTTTAATAAGCAGTTGTGAAAACGATGAAAATAAAAGCGACTATGTATCAACTTTTTCTCTAATTGAAACAGGTGAATATATGGGCCATTGTTATCTATTAGTTAAAAAAGAAAACAATGGAGAAACTTTAAGTACAGAACCAGTGTATGATGGAAAACTGGAAATAGATTTTATTACTGCAAAAGAATATGAAGAGGGCGAATGGAAAAATGTTATTACCGGTTATTCTATGGATGGTAGAGAAGACTATTATTCAATTAAAATTGTGGCAACGAGAAAAATTTCTGAGTTAGCGAGTACTATAGATATCAATGGATTTAATATGTATAATATTTCTAATAAGGATAATAGAAATAATAATGAAAATGTTCGCAAATTTTCAAACGGAAGCATAACCTTTAGAAAAGATACGGAAATTGTTAAAAACAAAACACATAATTATGCACCTTGCGTTAAAATAGAATTTTATGTAGGCCCAGAATACATTAACGATGCTAGGTGTGAAAGATATGTACAATTTATATTTGTGAAGGTGATCTAATGAAAAAATTAATTACAATTTTAGCAATAATTATGAGCTGTTTTATAATAACATCATGTGACGAGAAAGAAGAAAAAATAAAATCTACTTCAAATAGTCAATCAATATGGGCAGGTGTATACAGCTTCACTGAATATGATGATGATGGGAATGCTCTTTATAAAGCACAATTAACCGTTACTAAACTTACTGATGAAGAATTTTTGAAGAGTGGACCAAATGGTGTTGTTGAAGATGATTCAAAATCTGAAAATAATGAAAAAATTAAATTTGAGTTAAAATTAATTTATAGTGATGGAAAAGAAGAAGAAATTGATTTAGGAATTATAAAAAATGAATCTGAATTTGAAAGTGTATATTATACTGTAGGTGCAAGATACGTAAGTGACAAGAATTTTTACATTGCGCATGCCTTTAATATGGCATATGAATTACAACCAATTCCGGAAATGCTTGCAATTGTATCTGAATCAGAAGAATTTAGCAAATATGAAGGAATATACATACACGAATACTAAAAACAAAAGAGCTTAGTTTTTGACTAAACTCTTTACTTTTTTACTTGTTGTATAATTTATTTGGATCAAAAACGATTCCGCAATCATTTTGATCATACATTTTACCTAGAGTATAACAATAACTATTGTATTTTTCAAAGTTATTAAATGTAACTTTTTTAGCAATTTTCATATTAATTGTACTAGCGACATTCAAAAACTCAAGAACTCGCTTCCTTGGTACTAAGGTACCTGCTCCATGACCTAGTAATATATATTTAAACGGAAGTTTTAAAGTACGATTTAACATATCTATATATGTTTGAACAGTGGTTGACTCAGGCAAAAACATCCAAACAAAAGGACATGTGGCATCAGTTACTACTAGAATATTCTCTTCCTTAATATATATACCGATACTTCCTTGTGTATGACCTTCCATAGGAATAATTTCACAATTGATATTGCCTAAATCAATAGTTGTGTAGTTTTTGATAACTTTTAAATTACCCGCTCTTTTTGATAAAAATAATTTTTCATCGAAGTTAGTTGGTAAAACATTTGCATTTATCGCGTTAGCTAATTCACTTTTACGCCATTCATAACTATTATATTGTTTACATAATTCTAAATCTAATTCATTTATATATACTTCTTCAAATTGATAGTTTCCTCCAGTATGATCCATATGACCATGACTTGCAATAACAACTAGTGGTAAGTTGGTATAATTTTTAATTAAACTAGGTAAATCACCAATTCCATAACAAGTGTCGATTAACATTGCTTTTTCTTTGCCAATAATTAAAGTGCATAATACTCCAAGGGGATCTTTGAATTGATAGATATGATCATTTATTTGAAAAGTTTTAAAATACATATATACCTCACTATAATATGATATAAAACAAAATAGGCTTTTAAAGCCTATTTATTACGTAAATGTGGGAATAAAAGCACATCACGGATTGTGTCTGTACCTGTAAGTAACATTACAAGTCTATCAATACCAATACCGATACCACCAGTTGGAGGCATACCGTATTCTAGTGCTTCAATGAAATCATTGTCCATATCGTTGGCTTCATCATTTCCAAGTTCACGTTCTTTTAATTGGTTAATGAAACGTTCTTTTTGGTCAATTGGGTCATTTAATTCTGTATAAGCATTAGCATATTCTTTACCATTAATGAATAATTCAAAACGATCGGTAAATCTTGGATCTTTTGGATTTTTCTTAGTTAATGGGCTAATTTCAATTGGATGACCATATAGAATTGTTGGTTGAATTAAAGTTTTTTCAACATATTCTTCAAAGAATAAATTAATAATATGACCAATAGATTGTTCATGCTTTGGAACTTCAATATTGTGTTCTTTTGCAAGTTTTAAAGCAACATCTAAATCAGTTATTTCAAAGAAGTTGATACCTGTTTGTTCTTTAATTGCGTCAACCATATGAACACGTTTAAATGGAGCTTTAAGTGATATTTCTTTTCCACAATATGTAATTTCAGTAGTATGTAATAAATCCATTGCAAGTTTGCTGATTAATTCTTCAACAAGTTGCATCATATCAGATAAATCACCATAAGCAAGGTAAGCTTCTACAGTGGTAAATTCAGGGTTATGAGTAGCATCCATACCTTCGTTTCTAAATAATCTGCCAATTTCATAAACGGCTTCCATACCACCAACGATTAAACGTTTTAGATATAATTCTGTCGCAATACGTAAATAGAAATCCATATCAAGTGCATTGTGATGAGTTATGAAAGGCTTTGCGGCAGCACCACCCAAGATAGGGTTTAATACTGGAGTTTCAACTTCGATAAATCCACGTGAATCAAGATAGTTTTGAATGCCACGAATTATACGAGGTCTAGCATAAGCAATTCTTCTTGCATCCTCATTCATAATTAAATCAAGATATCTTTTTCTACGTGCTTCCTCTTTGTCTTGAAGACCATGGAATTTTTCTGGTAGAGGACGTAAAGCTTTTGTAAGGTGAGTATAAACAGTAGCTCTTATACTAAGTTCACCTGTTTGAGTCTTCATGACTTCACCTTCAATACCCACGATATCGCCTATATCAGAAACTTTATATAACTCATATTGTTCTTCACCTAATAAGTCATAACGTAGGAATATTTGAATTTGGCCATAACGGTCTTGTATATGCATAAATCCAATTTTACCTTGGCGACGTTTAGTCATAATACGTCCCGCAATTTTTACAGTTTCGTGCATTTCTTCTAATTCTTCACGAGTTTTATCAAGATATGCCTCTTTAATAGATTTTGTTGTAGCAGTACGGTCATAACGACTACCAAAAGGATCTATACCTTTGTCAATCAAGTCTTGCATTTTGTTACGACGAACAATTTCTTGTTCGGTTAGACGTTGGTTTTCCATATTTTCCTCCTATTCAATAAATGTTAAAATTATAATATAAATATATTATAACACAAAAATTAAAATATTGTTTAATATTTACAAATAATATAATAAAAAAGACATTGTGTAAATATAATTAGATAGGAGGTAATGATATGAACTATGAAAACGCAAGTGTATTATCTAATCAAAATATTGTTTTAAAGGATAGAAAAAAATTAGAAATATCAGGTATAAAGAAAATAGAGAGTTTAAATAGTGAAGAATTTTTAATTGATACCAAATTAGGCTTACTATTTATAAAAGGGCAAGATTTAGAAATGCAGATGTTAGATATTGATAAAGGTAATATATGGATTAGTGGACTAATAACTGTAATCGAATATGTAGAAACAAGCGAGAAAAAAGAGAAAACTAGTTTTTTCAAAAAAGTTTTTAAATAATGATAATATATACACTAAAAGAAGAATTATATTTAATTGTCTATTTATTTAGTTATGGTGTTTATTTGTTTGCTACTTTAGATGTAATAGATCAAATAATTATAAAGTTAAATAAAAAAGTATTAACTATTATAATTAATATATGTTATTGGTTAACCCAGTGGTATATAACATATATATTTAGTTTGAAATTAATGGATGGTTATCTACCAATGTACTTTATTCTTTTTATTGGTTTAGGGGCATTTATATATATAAAGTTATTAAAAAAGGTATTTTTAAAAACTATCAAGTTAATACTAAAACTAATAAAGAAAATAATAAAGTTGTTAAAACCATTAGTTTATTCAAAAGAAGTAGTAGATACAACTAAAAAAAGTGCAAAACATTACAAAAGAATATTAGAAAATACATTCAAAATAAAAACTAAAAATGAAAAATAAATAAAAATTATCATAATAGTTTACAAAAAGTAAAAATTATAGTATAATACTTTAGCAATGTTGTTTTGATTGCATTTTCTACCTGGGAGGGTAGCGAAGTGGCTAAACGCGGCGGACTGTAAATCCGCTCTCTCCGAGTTCGATGGTTCGAATCCGTCCCCTCCCACCATTCTTTATAGGGCTATAGCCAAGCGGTAAGGCAACGGACTTTGACTCCGTCACTCCGATGGTTCGAATCCATCTAGCCCTACCATAATATATCTATAATATGAATCTATGTTTGCATAGGTTTTTTATTTTTTTATGTTATTATAAAATTAAAGTAAATAATGACATATATATAATGGTGTAAAAGGTAAAAACTTGATAATAATTTAATTTTTGTGCTATAATATATTTAAGTAAAGGTAAGGAGTGGCAATATGAGAACAGTTGAACAATTTTTAGGTGAACTTGAAGAAGAACTACAATATTTAAATGGTAAAGAACGTCTTGAAGTTGTCAAACACTATCGAGATAAGATTAATATTGCGATGGATTATGGTGATTCTGCCCAAAAAGTATTAGCTACTTTACCAACTCCTCAAAAAATAGCTGAAGAAGTATATGCATCAAAAGGTATCAACTACCTTGAAAAGCGAAAGAAAGCTAAAAGAAGAAATCAAATATTTTTTGCAATATTAAATTCAATAATTATATTAATACTACTTGGTGGATTTATAACTATTGGTTATTTTGATATATATTATGTGATTAGATTATTTGTTTTAATTGTAAAATCATTTAGTTTCTTTAATTTTATAGATACATCGTTATTAATTCTATTTAATTTAAGTTATATAGGCATATTATTAATTGGGTTGATATATGTATTTGATTTATTTTATATAATGATAATGCATTTATTAGAAACGGTATTAGACGCAATATTTAAAGAAATTAAAGAATATCCTTTTATGGATTTTACTTTAAGTGGAACAATAGAACACTTGTTAAAGAAAAAGAGATTAGTTCTTAAGGTGCTAATTGGTTGTGGAATTGCATTTGTTGTTTTCGGTATAAGTGGTTATGCAACTAAAGGATATATATATAGATCTATGAATAACACTATTGAAACTAGACAAACAATCACTATAGATGAAGATATAAATACCGTAACAATACCAGAAAATAGCATGTTTATTAAAATAACAACAAGCAAAGATATTGATAAAGTAACGTTTAAGTATGGTTCTGAATTTGAAGATGATTTTAAATATAATATCGTTGATGGTAGTTTAACCATAACTCCTAATAAAACCCAAAAATTTGACATATTAGGATTCTTAAGTGAACCAAGACAAATATTGGAGATTATCTTACCAGTTAATACAAACGTTGAAAATATTAATTTAACATATAGTGATGGTGTTTTTGATATTGCTAATGTCAATGAACCAAATCTTAATATCAATATAAGTGGAATTAATATTACAGCAGCTTTTACTAATACAACATTGAATAGTTTAGTTGCAAATGGTACAGAAATGAATTTAGCACTTGAAAATAATAAAATTAATACAGTTGATGTAATAATGAAAAATGGTAAATATTGTGGTGTTTCAGATAATTATCAAAATATAAAGATTGTAAATAATTTGGGTACAATAATATTACAGAAAGCAACATTTAGTGTTGCAAATATCGAAAATACTTCAGGTAAAGCCGCAATCGATAGAATAGATGCAACAACTTTTAATTATCAAGCAATTCGTTCTGAAGATTATTTCTTAGATACTTATGTAAATGATTTTAACTTATCAGTTCTATACAACTCTAATGTACAAATAAATAGAGTAGTTGTGAAAAATGAATTTAAAATTGAAGAAGACGGTGCATATTTAAAAATAGATTACGCAAAATGCAAAACTATAATAATAACTGGTAGTTCAACAACTAATAATCTATATCATTTAGGAGAAGATGTATCACTTTCAGGTATTGAAACTGATAGTGAAGATTATGAAAGTTACACTAAATATAATGATTCTGCATATAATAAATTAGCAATTGTTAAGGCAGAAACTAAAGATGGTAGAATTTCAATGCTATCAGGAAGTGTATATAGTATAGATTTTAAACTTAATAAAACTTCTCTTGAAATGGCAACTATTAGTTTGAATGATGCATATGTATCAACATCAGATTCAAAAATTAATCTTACGGATATTTCGGGAAAGACTTTTGACCTTAAGACAAAAGGCGGATCAGTTGTTTTCTATAACGACTCTGAAGTTAGTAAGGCAAGTGGTCTAGTTTTGACTTTTGATGGTAGCCAAACAATGCAAGATATTGATGAAAATATTAAGCGAGGTTAATGAAATAAGTGAAAGATTATGAAATTAGAAGGATAATTAAACTTGAGAAAAAACGTCAAAACGACAATTTAGAATTAATAGCTTCTGAGAATTACGCTTCAAAAGAGGTTAGAATGGCCGCTGGTTCAATTCTTACTAATAAGTACGCAGAAGGCTATCCTAAAAAGCGATATTATGGTGGCTGTGAATACGTTGATGGTGTAGAAAATTTAGCTAAAAGTAGACTAAAGAAATTATTTAATGCTAAATATGTTAATGTACAACCACATTCGGGATCACAGGCCAACATGGCTAGTTATAGGGCTTTAATCGAAAAAGGGGATACGGTATTAGGTCTTGCGTTAACTGATGGTGGTCATTTAACACATGGCCATCCCTTAAGTTTTTCAGGCATTGACTATAATTTTGTACCGTATTATTTAGATGATAATGGATTAATTGATTATGATGAAGTTGAAAAACTGGCGAAGGAAGTTAAACCCAAACTAATTGTTACCGGTGCTAGTGCCTATCCTAGAGAAATTGATTTTAAGCGATTCAGTGAAATTGCCAAAAGTGTTGGTGCATATTTAATGGTTGATATGGCTCATATTGCGGGAGAAGTTGCGGCAGGATTACATATGTCCCCAATACCTTATGCGGATATCGTAACTTCAACTACTCATAAAACTCTAAGAGGCCCTCGGGGAGGAATAATTTTAACAAATAACCCTGAAATTGCAAAGAAAGTTGATAAAGCAGTTTTCCCTATGATTCAAGGCGGACCATTAATGCATATCATTGCCGCAAAAGCTATAGCCTTTAATGAAGCATTACAACCAAGTTTTATAGAATACCAAAAGCAAATATTAAAAAACTCTAAATATTTGGCAAAATGTTTAATTGAAAAAGGTTACAAATTAGTTAGCAATGGTACCGATAATCATTTAATGTTAGTTGATGTTAAATCATCAGTTGGGTTAACTGGAAAAGAAGCCGAAAAACTTCTTGATAAAGTAAACATTACTTGTAATAAAAACACGATACCTAAAGATACTGAATCACCATTCGTCACAAGTGGAATAAGAATTGGGACACCAGCTTTAACAACAAGGAAAATGAAAGAAAAAGAAATGGGAGAAATTGCTGATTTAATAGATCAAGTATTAAGAAATCCCAATGATGAAAAAATCAAACAAAAGGTAAGAAAAAGAGTAAGAAAACTTACATGAAAATATAAAGTTAAATAAAATGCCTAATGGCATTTTTTAAATTAAATATTTGACAATTAGTGGTCATATATGATATAATGCAATCATAAAAAAATTAGAAGGAGATTTAAATGGAAGAAAATGATGATGCTGACGCGGACTCAGCCAACTTTGTGCCGCAAATAATTTTAATGGTTATACTGACGCTTATTAATGCTTTTTTTGCTTCTGCTGAAATGGCAGTAGTTTCTGCTAATAAGAATAAAATCAAGCGATTAGCAAATGAAGGGAATAAAAAAGCAAAAGCTGTAGAAAAACTATGTAGTGATGAAACTAAATTTTTATCTACAATTCAAGTAGGGATTACCCTTGCAGGCTTTTTCTCAAGTGCAACAGCTGCTCTAACTTTATCTGGAAATTTAGCAGTTATTCTTGAAAAAATTCATGTCCCATATAGTAGTCAGATAGCTACAGTATTAATCACAATAATTTTATCTTATATAACTTTAATATTTGGTGAACTATTACCGAAAAGAATAGCATTAAGAAATCCAGAAACAACTGCGATGCGATTTGCTAAAATACTACTTGTAATAAAAGCTATATTTAGCCCTTTTGTCAAGATACTTTCTGCTAACACTAATTTTCTAGTTAAAATTACTGGAATAGAAAAAGATATGAAAGATGACAAAATTTCAGATAGTGATATTATAGATGTAGTAAAAGAAGGAATAGAAGACGGTACAATAGAAGAAGAAAAATCAAGGATGATAGAATCAACATTAAAATTCTACCACCTGGCCGCAAAAGATATGATGACACCACGTGTTGATACTTTTATGATTGATATTAATGATAATCAAGATGAGAATTTGAGAAAAATATTATCGGAAAAATATACAAGAATTCCGGTATATCAAAATACTCGTGATAACATCATAGGTATTATAAATGTAAAAGATTTACTTAACTTTTTTTATAAAGGAAATCTTGAAAAATTGAACTTTAAATCAATATTACGAGATGCATATTTTGTTCACGAATATATAGAAGCTAATGAACTATTTGAAAAAATGAAAGAAGAAAAAGAACAAATGGCATTATTAATAGATGAATTTGGAGGATTTTCTGGTATTGTTACTATGGAAGATTTAGTTGAAGAAATAGTTGGTAACATTCTAGATGAATACGACGAAGATGAAGAATCTATTATAAAGTTGAGTGATAATAAATTCATTATAAATGGTAAATTACCTATTCATGAATTAAATCAAGAATTAGATTTGAAATTTGATGAAACAAGTAGTGAATATGACACAATAGCTGGTCTAATCGTTTCAAAAATTGATAAAATACCAACATCAGAAGAAAATATTGAACTTGATATAGACAATATTCATTTAAAAGTTTTAGAAGCAAACAAGTCAAGAATAAAAAAAGTCTTACTTGAAAAGAATAAAATAGATGAAGAAATAGCTTAAAAATAAGTAGGCATAAGTAAAAACTTATGCCTATTTTTTAATATTTACACTACTTATTAAAATTGACATATATAATCCAATGTGATATAATACTCAAGAATAACGTATATAAATAAGAGGTTTCATAATGAAAATAGTAGTAATAGGCTGTGGTACAATTGGCAAAACAGTTATTAAACATGTGTCAAAAGAAGGACATTCAATTATTGCCATTGATGATGATAAAAAAGTCATTGAAGAATTAATCGAAAAATTTGATATCTTAGGAATAGTTGGCAATGGCGCAAGTTTAGACATACAAGAAGAAGCTCGTACAAAAGATGCTGATTTAGTTGTTGCGGTAACATCAAGTGATGAGACTAATATTTTAGCATGCCTTGTTGCCAAAAGACTTGGTGCCAAAAGTACAATTGCAAGGGTAAGAAATCCTGAATATTTAAGACAAACCGAAATAATGAAAGAAGATTTAGGATTAACAATGATTGTAAACCCTGAACAAGAAACAGCTGACGAAATTGTAAACCTAATTGACTTACCATCTCTTTTGAAAGTTGAACACTTTGCAAGAGGGAAAGTAATGTTAGTTGAAATTTTAGTAGAAGAAAATAGTAAATTAATTGATGAAACCCTTATTACACTAGCTAAAAAAATAAATACCAAATTTCTAATCTGCGCCGTTCAAAGAGGTAATGAAGTAATAATACCTAATGGTAATTTTAAAATCGAAAAAGGCGATCGTATTAGTGTAACAGCTGATACTCAATTAATTGCTGAATTACTAAAAGAAATGAACCTAATATCAGAACCACTAAAGAATATCTTAATCATCGGTGGTGGAAAGATTGCATACTATTTAGCAAAAACTCTTATCAGTAAAAAATATAAAGTAAAACTAATCGAAAACAACGAGGAAAGAGCAGTAGAACTTGCGGAAAGCTTGCCTAAAGCCACGATTATTTGTGGTGATGGTACTGATCATGATTTATTAGTAGAAGAAGGTATTGAAACTACTGATTCTTGTATTGCATTAACTAATATAGATGAAGAAAATATTATCATATCAATGTATGCCAAAAAATTAAAATTACCTAAAGTAATAGCAAAAATTAAACGTAGCAGTTTCTTAGGGATGTTAAATGATTTGGGCATAGTAAATGCGGTATCTCCTCAAGATATTGTTGCAAGTAAAATAGTTAGTTACATTCGTGCAATTTCTAATAAAAAAGGTAGTAATGTTTTAACTCTTTATAAATTAGTAAATAATCAAGTTGAAGCATTAGAATTCCATGCAAGAAAAAAAGAAAGAATATATAATAAACCTTTAAAGGATTTAAAGAAAAAAGAAAATTGCTTAATTGCTTGTATAATTCGTGATGGTGATGTTATTATTCCTGGTGGTAATGATTGCATAAAACTCGATGACCATGTACTAGTCGTAACTACACATCCTAACTTTGATGATTTGATGGATGTATTTGAGTAGGTGAAATTAGTATATGAATATGAAAGTAATCGGTAAAATCATAGGTAAAATTATGATTTTAGAAGGCATATTAATGTGCTTTCCATTAATTGTGTCGTTTATTTATTTAGAAAGTTATATATATAAACTTGCATTTATAATACCAATTGCTATTTTATTAATTGGCGGATATTTGTTACAGTTATTAAAACCTAAACGTAATGGTCTATACCAAAAAGAAGGATTTGCGGTATGTGCATTAGTTTGGATTGTCATGACTATCTTTGGCGCTTTACCATTTATGATTAGTGGGGAAATAAAAAACTTTATTAATGCCATATTTGAAACAATGTCTGGTCTTACAACAACTGGTGCAAGTATATTAGATGGCGTAGAAGAATTAAAAGTTACAGATTTATCACATAGTATACTTTTCTGGCGAAGTTTTACACACTGGATAGGTGGTATGGGAATTCTTGTTTTCATTTTGATTTTTATTCCTGAAAGTGATGATGGTTCAGCTCTCCACTTATTAAAAGCGGAATCACCTGGTCCACAAGTAGGTAAAATGACTTCAAAATTGAAAATTACAACTAGAATTTTATATTTAATATATTTAGGAATGACAATTATTGAGGTTGCCATTTTACTATTTGACCGTGGAAATGTCGCTGATGGTGTAACTTATAAAATGGATTTATTTAATGCCCTATTAACAACGTTTGGTAGTGCTGGTACAGGCGGCTTTGGATTTGTAGCAAACAGTATGGAATTCTTTAGTCCATATGCCCAATATGTTACAGCAACTTTCTTAATATTATTTGGTATAAACTTTACATTATACTATTTAATATTAATTGGTAAATTTAAAGAAGTAATAAAGAGCGAAGAGTTAAAAACTTATTTTGGTTTAATCTTTTCCGCAATTGTAATCATAATGATAAGTGTATTAAGAACTAAGGTATCGACTATTAAAGAATTGACTCCAACTTTGTTTGAAGAAACTTTTAGAGCTACCTATTTCCAAGTAACTTCGATAATTACTTCAACAGGTTATACAACTGCTAATTTTGATACATGGCCAGTTGTCGCAAGAACGATGCTTATAGTATTAATGTTTTGTGGTGCTATGGCAGGTTCAACTGGTGGTGGCATGAAAATATCACGTATTGTAATAGTTTTTAAGGGTATGGGAGCAAAAATTCGTAAATTAATAAATCCTAGATATGTTGGAAAAACAAAATTTGAGGGTAAAACCCTTGATGATGAAACAATTAATGATGTGTTCAGTTTTGTTGCCATGTATTTCATAATAGTAATCATTGTTACTTTGGTTTTAGGACTTGACCCAAGCAATGGTTTAATTACGATAATTGATGGGCACGAAGTAAAACATGATTTTTTGACTAATTTTTCTGCAACTCTTTCTTGCTTATCAAATATTGGTCCGGGTCTAGAAGCGGTTGGCCCCTACGCTGGTTTTGCTTGTTACAACAATTTTTCGACATTATTACTTACATTAACAATGCTAGTAGGTAGATTAGAGATATTACCCGTATTGATTTTGTTCAATACTAAAACTTGGAGAAAATAATGAAAAAAGAAGTAGTAGAATATATCAAAAATTTAATAGAAGAAAAACCATTCAAAAAGGATATTGATGTATATGGATGGGAATTTAATTATCAAACAACTATATATGCTAGTGTAATTCCATATTTATTTGAACCATTAGTTATTAAAGATAATATAGCACCCATAACAAATGAAAACAGAGATGGCAGAATCAAGGAAAAAAAGTACATTGTAGTTCATGATACAGGAGATACTAAAGATTATCGTAACGCAAAATTTTGGAGTGATGTTGTTAAAACCGAAAACAACGAGGGTAATCCTTATCATGCTAGCTTTCAATACGTTGTAGGCGAAGATGGTATCTATCATAACATTCCTGATAATGAAGTAGCATATCATGCTGGAGACAGCACAATGTATGATTATAAACTTTATGATACTGGTGTGAAAGGTGCCACAAAAGGTAATGTAACTATTGAAAGTGATGGATATTATTACGTAAATAATCAAAAAACTAAGATTCTTGCTCCAACGTTAAACGAAGAAAAAATGGAAACAGAAGATATTAATGATATGGGTGTTCTTTGTAAGTTAATAGATGGAAAATATTATATTGGAGAAACCTACGTAAATAGTACATATCATAAAATCGCTAATCGTGGTGGAAATAATAATGGTATTGGTATGGAAATATCAGTATCAGAAAAGTCAGATATTTTTAGAAATTTTCAACTTGCATCTAAACTTTGTGCATATTTACTTGATGAGTATAACTTAACTTATGATGATATAAAACAACATCATTATTTTAGTGGGAAAGATTGTCCTATGACACTTAGAAAAAATAATCTATGGAATTACTTTATGCACTTGGTAGAAACTGAAAAAAACATTAGAGATTATACAAAAGAAGGATATCAATTTAAACTAATACCTTTATCAAAAAATGTTAAAGAAAATGGAAGAGTAACAAACTTAGAAGAAGATACTAAATATCAAATATTGATAACTTACCAAAATGAAGAAGTATTACTGAATAATTTTTAAAGGTTCTATTAAAAATAGAGCCTTTTTATTATTTAAATAAAAATAAATTATGGTATAATATATATATAAATACGAAAGTAGGAAATAAATATGCAAGATATAATTAATAATTTATTTGAAAAAGCAAATGCTATTGGTGGTAATGTTTTAATTGCGGATAAAGAAGGCATTAAAGAACAATTTACATATGGCTTTCAATCAAAAGAAAAAAACATTCCAACTTCTAAAGATACTATATACCGAATCGCTTCTATATCAAAGGTGGTTGTCGCAACAACTGTTATGACTTTAGTCGACGATGGGCTTGTAGATATCAAAGAAGACATTAGTAAATATTTAGGATATCAAGTTAGAAACCCTTATTATCCTGAAGATATCATTACAATAGAAATGCTGATGACGCAAACATCAAGCATTTGTGATGGTGAAGATGAAACTTTAGGGTATGACGGTGTAAATGGTCCTAGATTTTTTGTAGATCTCCAAAGATTATTAACAGATCCAACCTATGAATACTATACTACTAAAACATATTTAAAACATAAACCAGGTAGTTTCTTCTGTTATTCTAATTTTGGCTGTGGAATTCTTGCATGTATTGTTGAAAAGGTAACAGGTAAATATTTTACTGATTATGTTAGAGAAAATCTTCTTTTACCTATGGGATTAGATGCAAGTTTTAGAATAGATGATATTAAAAATTTAGATAAAGTAGCTAGTTTATATGATGAAAAAAATGGTGAATTAGAATTAATAAGAGATAAAGATAAATTCTTACAAGTAGTTTTTCCAAGATATGAATTAGGAAATAATTTTAGAGGCCCAGCAGGTGGCTTATTTATCAGTCCAATTGATTTAGCTAAGTTTATGCAAATGTTAATGAATTATGGAGTGTATGATAATAAACGCTATTTGACTAAAGAAACAGTATCCTTAATGAAAGAAGTACATTGGCAAACAAAACATCCAATTGGCATATATAAGAAAAAAGGTCTACAACTATTAATCTTAGATGTAGATAATAGAATATTATATGGACACACTGGTAATGCCTATGGATTGCGTAGCTTTATGTTATTTGATGATAATTATGGCTATATATTTATGTGCAATGGTGCAAAATACGTAATGGCATTAGAAGATTTTACATCTTTACAAGAAGAATGCTTAAAGGAACTATTAAAATATGAATAAAGAAACACTTGAACGCATTAGAAAATTTACAACTGAACGCGATTGGGAAAAATTTCACACTGGTGCCAATCTTGCTAAAGGATTAGCAATCGAAGTATCAGAAGTATTGGAATTATTTTTATGGGAAGATGAACCAACAAGCCTTGATGATTTAAAAGATGAGCTTGCGGACGTTTTAGTATATGTTGCATATTTATGTGATAAATATAATCTGGATATGGATGAAATTGTAAATAATAAGATGACCAAAAATGAAAAAAAATACCCAGTAGAAAAGTGCTATGGCAAAAGTACAAAGTATAACAAGCTTTAATTGCAATCGTTTTACAATGTTTGTTTTTTGACAAAATGGGTGCTTTTATGTAAAATATATAAGAATATAAGAAGGTATATATATGAAGATTAAAAATATTGCAATTATAGCTCATGTTGACCATGGGAAAACAACCTTAGTAGATCAACTATTAAAATCTACTGAAACATTCCGTAGCAATGAAACAGTTGAAACTTGTGTTATGGACTCAAATGACATTGAAAGAGAAAGAGGAATTACAATTCTTGCTAAACCAACGGCTGTCCACTACAAAGATTATAAGATTAATATTTTAGATACTCCAGGACATGCTGATTTCTCTGGTGAAGTAGAAAGAATAATGGGAATGGTAGATGGTGTATTACTAGTAGTTGATGCATACGAAGGTACAATGCCTCAAACTAGATTTGTACTAAAAAAAGCTTTAGAATATAATCATAAAGCAATAGTCGTTATTAACAAAATAGATAAACCTTCAGCAAGACCAGCTGCTGTAATTGATGAAGTATTGGATTTATTTATTGATCTTGGGGCAAACGATGATCAATTAGATTTCCCTGTTGTTTATACTTCTGCAGTTAATGGTACTTCTAGTTTATCAGAAGATCCAACAACTCAACAACCAGGAATGATACCATTACTTGATATGATTTTAAAGGAAATACCAGATCCTGAATATGATTATGATGCACCATTACAATTTCAACCTGCTTTACTTGATTACAATGACTATGTTGGTAGAATTGGGATAGGTCGCATTAAACGTGGTAGAATGTTTCTTAATGAAATGGTATCATGTGTTAGAGTAGATGGTACTATTAAGAAATTCAGAATACAAAAGTTATATAGTTTTTTAGGACTTAGGAAAATTGAAGTTAATGAAGCTGAAGCTGGTGACATTGTCGCAATAGCAGGTCTTGATGATATATATGTAGGAGAGACTATTTGCGAAGAAGGTAAGGAAGAAGCTCTACCTTTAATTAAAGTGTCTGAACCTACTGTACAAATGAACTTTGGTACAAATACCTCACCTTTTGCTGGAAAAGAAGGAACATTTGTAACTGGGAGAAAAATTGAAGATAGATTGTTTAGAGAAACTCAAAGAGATGTAAGTTTACGTATTGAAAGAGTTAATAATAAAGAAGAGTGGATTGTTTCAGGTCGTGGTGAATTACATCTATCAATTTTAATGGAAAACTTACGCCGTGAAGGATATGAATTCCAAGTATCACGTCCAAGAGTAATTTTAAAAGAAATTGATGGCAAAACTTGCGAACCATATGAATATGTTCAAGTAGATACTCCTGATGAATATATCGGTCCATCTATTGAAATGTTAGGCAATAGACGTGGTATATTAGAAAGCATGGATAGTAGAGATGGTCAAACAAGATTAATTTATACTGTTCCATCAAAAGGTTTAATCGGCTTTATGACTGATTTCTTAACCGCAACGCATGGTTATGGTATTATAAACCATACATTCTTAGATTATCGTCCTATTCAACCTGAAGTATTCACAGGCCGTAAATTAGGAGTGTTAGTTTCAATAAATGAAGGTATGGCAACAACTTATGCCTGTGGTGGTGTAGAAGATCGTGGTGAATTAATTATTGAACCAGGCACAAATGTATATGAAGGTATGATTGTTGGTATTTGTAATCGTGAAGAAGACTTAGCTGTTAATATTACACGTGAAAAACAGATGACTAACCAACGTAGTGCAACTAAAGATACAACGGTAGTACTTAAAAAACCTCGTGTATTTAGTTTAGAAAACTATCTTGCCTTTATTGATGATGATGAATTAGTCGAAGTAACACCTAAAAATATTAGATTACGTAAATTAATACTTGATACTGTAGAAAGGAAGAAATTTGATTCTACAAAATTGAAAAAGCATTAATATGGGAAAAATAGCGAGAATTATAAATAAATACTTTCACTTGAATTTTAAAGAAAAAGCAAATATAAATAGTCGTTTTTCACTAGCAGGTAATGCATTCGTTGCTGTATGTAAAATGGTTATGGGAATATTTAGTACCTCAATATTTCTATTTATTAGTGCATTCTATTCACTTGGTTGTGCCGCATCTAAACAAACATATTTTGTAGGTTTAGCACATTCAAAAATTGATAAAGAACAAGAGTCAAAATATTATTTAAAAATAGCAATTATGTTACTATTTACCGATATTATATATATTATATATATGATTAGACTATTTTTCATACCATCAGTCAGCCATTATCCTAAGATTGTAGGTATTGCTCTAGCAACAATTTCTACTTTAGAAATGTATTTTGCAATAAGTGGTTTAATCAAATCAAAAAAACGTAATGAGTTATTATTATCAGGTTTAAAGTGTGTAAGCCTTTCAACTGCCTTACTTTCAATTGTCCTTGCTCAAACGGCTATTTTATCATTTACAATGCCGGAACTAGACAGTTCAATATATAATGCCATAACAGGTACATCACTTGGCTTTGTTTGTATAATTATAGCTATTGCAATGTTCTTTAAATATAATAGATTTGTAAAAAGCAAAAAATTAGCTCAAAAAGCATATCAATTTAAAGTATTTCAAAATAACTATAGTTTAAGTGAAATCTTAAAGTATCAAGAAGTATTATTAAATGTTGAAAACATCGAAATTAGTATACTTGATACTATTAAAGATAACAATATAATAATAGATGATTATGTAGACTTAACTAGTGATGATATAGATCATTCATTAGATCGATGTAAATTATCAAAAAAACTAGGTTCTGATTACCTTTTAGTTGATAATATAGATCAATATTGTGCAGAAAATCCTAACAATATTGATAACATAAAACTGCTAATAAAAGAATTAGATGCAATTAAATTGCCAGTGATAATTGGTAATGCAAATAACTTCTTTAATCAATATAATAATGATAAAGAAGTGTTAGATAAAATATATGGTATATATCAAAAAAACTTCATAATAGATGTTATCAATAAAAATAATGATGGTAAAGTATTATTAAATAAAATAGAGGATAATTATAAAAGAATATATACTACTGAACAAGCATTAGATAAAAAACAAGAACAGAAGATCCTGGAATTTGCCATAAACCATGATTGTAATGTAGATATTGAAAATAGTTAAAAAGTATGAAAAATATTCATACTTTTTATTTTTTTACTAAAAATAATATTGAGGTGAAATAATGGAAAAAACCAACGAATTAAATAAATTTCTATCATACATACATATGGGTAATTCAATATACCGAATATATTATAAAGAGGCTGTAAGTTTGAAAAATGAAAAGTTAACAGATTTAATAGTATCAATATCAGAAGCGTTCAAAAAGCATGAAGAAACAATAACAAAAGAAATTGAAAAATATGGTGAAAAAGCAACCGAAAGCTTAACAATGGCGGGATTAATTGGTGTGTATAAAGAAAAAATGAAAAACTTTAAAGATGATTTTGTTGTTGTAACAAGTGCAATAAAAGCAACTAATATGGGTTTAATTAGTTCTTTAAAATTTGTTAGTGAAAATAAGGCTCTACCAAAAAGTACGAAAAAGTTACTATTTAAAGTGATAGATGATTATGTACAAATAATTGATGAATTAAAAAATTATTTAACAGAAAAATATAGTTAGTAAAAAAGGTAATTAGTGTTACCTTTTTTTAAAAATATGTTATAATAAACAATGAGGCGATAATATGTATATGCATGATCAACATGTCCACAGTAAATATTCAATGGATTCAAACGAAGAATTAGAAAAGTATTATCAAATAGCAGTTTCTAAAGGTTGTAAATATTTTATCACAACTGAACATTATGATTTGGATTTAGTTGAGCACAATTGTGAGTGGACCGTAGATTTTAAAAATCTTAAGAGTGAATTAGCTAATTTACACAAGAAATATCCTAGTGTAGTTAATCTTTTAGGAATTGAAGTTGGTTATCAAAAAAGATGTTTAGATCGTATTAATGAGATTTTGAGTAAAGAATCATTTGACTTAATTAATCTAAGTATTCATAGTAATGACTATGTAGATTATTATTGGCCTAAATATTATTTAAAATATGGAGTTAATGAAGTAATGAACGCATATTTTGATCAAATGATAGAGGCTACATCAAACTTTCAAAACTATGATGTATTATCACATATTGATTATGCTTTTAAAACAACATATTTAATGGATGAAACCAAAACCACTAAACTATCAATCTATGAAGATAAAATCAAGAAAGTATTGAATAATCTAATTAAAAACGATAAAACGTTAGAATTAAATACTAAAGTACAACAAGCAATTGGTGATATTGAACACACTAAATATTTGTTAAAATTGTATAAATCATTAGGGGGAGTTAATCTAACAATTTCTAGTGATGCCCATAACTGTGAAAGATATTTGTCAGGTGTAGAATACTACCAACAAATTGCTAGAGAATGTGGATTTGATCATTTAGTATATTTTGTTAATAGAAAAAGATATAATTATCAAATAAAGTAGGAGGTTTTAATGACTGAAAAAGAATTTAGAAGATTAGTAACAGATTTAGAAATTCAATCTGATGAAAGACAAAAATTAAATGAATATATGGATCTTGTAAACAACATTTTAACGCAAGCCCATTTTAATCATTGCCAAGTAATAGAATTAAAGAAGGCGGGTTCTTGGGCAAAAGGAACAATGTTGAATGATACCGATGAAATAGATTTAATGGTAGTCATTAAATTATCAGAAGCAAAACCGTTTGTTTTAGAAAATGAAGCTGTTTTAAATGCTATAACTAATGCATTTATTTATAATTTAGATACAGTTCAAAAATTAAGTGATATTACAAGGAACCAAGTTCGTAATTGTATAACAGTGAAAATGAATAATTTTAAAGTAAACTTATACGTTAGATACGAAGAAGGTGAATATTCACTTAAAAATGATGAATTACAAATTCAATTTACTGAAATAGCCAATCGTGATTATACATATTTTAGAAATGCTTTAAAAATAATAAAATATTATAAAGTATCACAAAATATTAATATATCAGGTTATATTTTAGAAATACTTCTATACTATTCTTTGAATGAATATTTCAAAGATAATCGCTATGAAGACTACTTGAGTGGTTTCATTAAAGCAATTGATGACTTTTTAAAAGGTAAAAAAATAGAAGTATCTAGCGATATATATGAAAAATTAAATATAAATCCTGAAACAAAGATAAAGAAAAATTATATGATATTGGATGTAGCTAATTCTAATAATAATTTAACTGACAATATGAGCGAAGTTGCATTAGGTGAATATCGTAAATTGAAAAAAGTGTTATCAAAATTGGTAGATACTAAAGCAGTACTTACAACAAGTAATGCCATTGTAAAACTAAACATAAATCCAACACCAATAAAAGATAGTGATGAATATGCTTGGAGTTACAAAATTGAAAATAGTGATTTTACAAGTAATGGCGGATCATATCAAAATAATCCTGAACAACTTTTAACCGCAATGTATAAAGGATTATATAAAGGTTTACGTGCAATAGTAGATAACAACTTAAATCGTAAAAATGTTGAAATTATTTGTAATAAATCAAATATTCTAAAAATAAATGAAAATGTATCTGATGAAAACAAATCAAGAATTAAGAACATTGAGGCATATATAGATAATAATGGAATTGTAATTAAATTTACTAGTGGTAATTAATATTATTTTTTATAAGAATCGACAAAATTTAAATAAAAAATTACATATCACTTTAATTTTTCAAACAAAAGTGGTATAATAAGTCGAATAAATCAGTAAAGGAGATTATTTATGGGTAGAGCACATGAAGTTCGTGCTGCATCAATGGCAAAAACTGCCGCAGCAAAATCAAAATTAAATAACAAATGGAGCCGCATCATATATATGGCTGCGAAGTCAGGTGTGCCAGATCCAGATCTAAACCAAAACTTAAAGAAAGAAATCGAAAAAGCTAAGAGAGAACAAGTTACTGCCGATGTTATTAAAAGAGCAATTGATAAAGCAAAAGGTGCTAATCAAGAATCTTATGATCCAATGACATTAGAAGGTTTCGGACCAGGTAACTCAATGTTTGTAATTGAATGCTTAACTGACAACCATAACCGTACACAAACTGCTGTAAAAGTAGCTTTACAACGTTGTGGAGGAAAGATTGCGGGAAGCGGAAACGTTACACATATGTTCAAAAACACTGCTATCTTTTCAGTTGATTTTATGAGTGAAGAAGAAGTTCTTGAAACTTTATTAATGGCTGATTGTGATGTTGAAGATATTTCTTCAGAAGATGGTGTTGTTACTGTAACTGCTCCAAGTAGTGAATATGGTAAAATTAGAGAAGCTTTAAAAGCTGTAACACCTGAAGGCAAAGATTTCTTAGAAGATACTGTTTCTTGGGTACCACTAAATCCAATTGAACTAAATACTGAAAAAGAAAAAGAACAATTACAACGTTTATTGGATTTACTTGAAGAAGATGATGATGTTCAAGACGTATATCATAACATTGTTGGCTTAGAACCTGAAGAAGCAGAAGAGGAATAATTAATAAGTCAAATCCCTTGCATTAATATGTAGTTTTTGCTATAATATTAGTGCATTTGATGCAGGTATAGTATAACGGCTATTATACCGCCTTGCCATGGCGAAGATGCCGGTTCGATTCCGGTTACCTGCTCCATTAGAGTTAAGTATAGCTGATACGTAAGTATTGGCTATTTTTTCTTTTATAGGGATAAATACTGCAAATATTAATCATTTATAGTGTATTTCTGCAATAAATATGGCAGTAGTAGTATATATGGCATTTATATATAAATTTAAATCGTTAAATTATTATTAATCGTTAAACTACTACTTACTATATATAAATACATATAAGAAAAAAAATATCAAATTTTATAAATACCCCCACGTGACACGTGACAAACGTGACAGTTTTCACAAATTAAAAACTCTAGCCTGCTAAACTAGAGTTCAATATTTATTACTGAGCCATCTTTGAAATTAAATTCGAGGTGGCTATCTTTATATACTTTTATGTTGATGATTGTTAAATTGAAGAGTTTATCGTTAAATTTTAAATTTAGAGTATCGGTAGCTTTAATCTCATTGATGAATGCTTGAAGCTTAATTGACTGTCTATTTCTATCAACCTGTTCAGCCATAAGCTTATTGTATTTATCCTGAGCTTCAGTAAATCTTTTAACCAGATCTACATATTCTTCCATGTAAGCTTCATACTTCATTTGTTTCTTTTCTTTGTTAAAGATGTGTTGGTCACATAAACCACTAACTACTAGCATTTCATTCTTGGCTTGTTCCATAGGCTTGGATAGATTAACATCTAGTAGTTTTTCTTTTACTAGAAGAAGATTTGAAATAAGAAGTTCCTTATCTTTTAGAAGAATGTTTAATGCTTTTAAATAGGCATTTTTAATTGTTTCTTCATCAAGAGTAGGAGTAGTGCATTTAGTTCCATTAAATTTATTATTACATTGCCATACCATATGCCTATAGATATCATTTGAATGCCATACCTTAGGACCATATATAGAACCACAATCAGCGCATATGACTCTACCACATAATACGTTATTACCATGACTTCTAACTTGATTATTAAGTTCGAGTTCAGCTTGTACTAGTTCCCATTCATCTGGATTGATTATTGCTGGATGAGAATCTTCAACATAGTACTGTGCGACTTCGCCATTGTTCTTTTTAAGTTTCTTTGTTAAGAAGTTTACAGTGTATTTCTTTTGAAGAAGAGCAGAACCTTTGTATTTTTCATTTCTTAAAATTGAATCAACAACATTATATTGCCATTTAGTTTTACCGCTTGGTGTTGGTACACCTTCTTTAGTTAATGTGCTAGCAATTGTTGATTGGCTTTTGCCTTCAATAAACATTCTATAAATCCTTCTTACGATTTTAGCACCTTCAGGTTCAATCTCAGGAAGTCCATTTTCACCTTTTTTATATCCTAAGAAGCATTTATAAGGTAGGGCAACTTTGCCATCCTGAAATGCTTTTCTTTTACCCCAAGTAACATTTTCTGATATTGACCTAGATTCCTCCTGAGCAATACTAGACATAATGGTAAGAAGTAGCTCACCACCAGTTCCAAAGGTATAAATGTTTTCTTTTTCAAAAAAGACTTCAACACCTTTATCTTTTAACTTTCTGATGTTGACTAACGCATCAACTGTATTCCGTGCAAAACGTGATATGGATTTAGTTACAATTAAATCGATTTTACCTTTTAGTGCATCCTCAATCATTTGTTTAAATCCATTACGTCTTTTAGTAGAAGTGCCACTAATACCTTCATCAGTATATACATTTACAAATTCCCATTCATCATTGGCTTTGATGTATTTAGTGTAATAATCGATTTGAGCTTCATATGAAGTGAATTGCTCATCCTGGTCTGTTGATACTCTGGCATAAGCAGCTACACGTCTTTTATGTGGCATGTTCATTGCTATATGAGTGTGTGGATTAATTGTTGGTTTAATTACTGTTACCTTTGCCATTACTAGCCCTCCTTAGTTTATGTTGTTCTAGTGTTTTTTGTCTTGCTAATGCTTTCTTTTCTGGAGTCCAAGAAAGACTTCTAGATTTATTTTCCCATTTGATATCTTTTGAAATTCCATCTTTGAAAATATAAGTAAGGATATTGTCATTTTTAACAATTATCTTTTCTATTTTCTTTTTGAATATCTTTTCATCAAAAGTAGTAGTACCTAGTATTTCATTAGTAACTTCAAATAATATTTCTTCAGGGACCTGTTTTGAATTGCAGGCTTTAATTCCTTTCTCATTATTAGTTCTGCAAAGCCAAATATGTTTATATGGAGTGGTTTTCCTTGAATAGTGCTTACCACAACATCCACATTCCAGCATTCCACTAAAAGGAAGTATTAGAGGCTTCGTAACTTTCCAATTGATGCTTTCTTTTTTAGATTTAAGCATTTCTTGAACTTTATTAAAGTCTTCTTTAGATATAATGCCTTCATGTGAATCTTCAACATAATATTTAGTAAGCTCTCCATTATTAATAAGTGTTCTTTTAGAAATAAAATCTTTGCAGTAAGTTTTTTGAAGTATCTTATCGCCAGTATAATATTCATTTGATAACATGCCCCTAATTGTAGATTTAGAGAAGAAGATGTTGTTTCTAGTTTTTATTCCTTCAGCTTCAAGTGTTTTACATATTGCTTGAACACCATTACATTCTAGGTATAAATCAAATATCTTTTTAACAACCTTAGCTTCTTCAGGAATAATTTCATATTGGTTGTTTTTATATTTATAGCCATATAAGTGAGTACCCCAAGATAAGCCTTCTTCAAAATTCTTTTTAACTCTCCATTTCATATTTTCAGAAACTGATCTAGATTCTTCTTGAGCATATGAAGCAAGGATTGTTAGAAGAAGTTCACCATCTTTCGATATGGTATGAATATTTTGTTCTTCAAAATAAACATCAATATTGTTTTCTTTTAGTTTTCTAACAGTCTCAAGAAGGGTAACTGTATTTCTAGCAAATCTGGTAATTGATTTAGTGATAATTAAATCTATATTACCAGACATGGCATCATCAATCATTCTTTGAAATGAATCTCTAGATTCTGTTGTACCTGTAATACCTTCATCTACATAAATATCTACTAGTTTCCATTTAGGATTTTCTTCAATTAAATGTTTATAATAATCAATTTGAGCCATTAATGAATGGTGCATTGTTTCTTTATCAACTGATACACGAGCATATGCTGCAACATTGATTAATTTAGTTTCATTATGATTAATAAATATGACTTGGTTAATTATCCTTTCCATCGGTTCCTCCTATAATTTTGATTTCATCAATAGTGCCATTATCAAATAGTTTTATTGTGTATTTGATGGCTTCCTCCTCAGTCCAACCGAGGGAATTAATATAATAGTTGATTAAGTAATTAATCCCCTCAGTGCTGGTCTTATGTTGCTCACATAACTTAAGTAATTTTTCTTTTAAATTATCCATGATAAACCTCCTTTAGGTCATACATATATATCACTCTAAAGGGGATTTATATCAAGTTAATTTGATACGAAAATAGAGGTGCTATTTAAGCCATGATTTGCTGCAATAATAGAAGATGCATCCATATAATCTTTATCGGTTAGAACACCATTTTCATGGAGCATTTCTAGAATTGAAACACTTAAGTTATAAACAATAAGATTATTAGATTTGTATTTTTCTAAGAGATTTCTTGTAACATTCCCTTGAGCAGAATTTGCGATGTTTGTTTCCATAACTTAAAAACTCCTTTCCACAGTGTTCACATACTAATTTGTAGTAGGCTTGTTTGTTAACTTGATCTAAATGAGAATTCCAATATTGATTTCTGCATTTATCACAACAAAACTTTTTATTTTTCTTTCCTTTAGTGGTAGTAAGAGTCTTACCACAATTCAAACATTTAATTGATTTAGGCATCATATTTTTATGTCTTTTGAAATAAGATTTGATTGTTTCAAGCTTAATACCAGTAATCTTTGATATTTCTGTAGGCATAATACCTTGAGCTCTTAATTTTCTTATTTCAATACGTTCTTTATCAGTCATAACCTTAAAATTCCTCCTTTTTATTGCGTTATTTCGCGATTTTATAGTTTGTTGGTTAATTTATTGCTACAGCTATAACAAGTGGTTTAACGGCGTTTATTGGGCCTTTGATTATTGGAATTTAGTATTTTAATGGATAGGGTGATATACCCCCTTTGAATTCGCAATTTTTTGCGTGAAACCCCACCCCGGTGTCCAAATGAATAGTTGTAGAGATTTAGATCCCCCTACCCCCCTAGAAACTAGATAGAGTAGAGGGAATGGTACTAAAATATTTTTTTGTGTTTATATGTGACACGTGACAAATGTGACATGAACCATTCATAACCACAATCAATGAAGCCATCGTGCTCTTGAAGTTCTCTATCAACAGCAGTGATGATTTTAGAATTAATATGGTAAGCAATGTATTCAAGTCCATTGACTACTTGCCAAATATCATCTGCTGGAATCATGTCAACATTGTATAGTACAAAGCCATCATCTTGGATTAAATTAGCTCTAAGTATGACACTATCGTCATTTGATGTTAGTAAATTAACTTCTATTGTGAATCTATCATTGATTTTATAAGTGAAATCACTATTATATTTAAATTTGTTTTCGTGGTAGGTTTTAAGCACCTCCCAAGCTTTATATTTTTTATTATGGTATATCATTTTATTTTTCCTCCTTGTTATTTTGATTAAAGATTATTGGATTAGATAAATATGATTCAGTTTTCTTGTTAGTTTGTTTAACTTGAATGTATCCATATTCAACTAATCGATTTAGAACAGGTGTTAGAGATTCAACAGTTTTAAAGGATCTACTTGCTCGAAGAATATCCCTTTTGCTGAATTCATAAAAACCATTCTTTTTAATATTTGATAGCACATATTCAGCTTGTTTATTGATTGGATCAATTCCCATAAGTGAATAAGATGCTTTTGCATGTTCGATGTAATATCTACCAATTAAGATAGCGTTAGCCATATCGTCTTTAGATACAACTAATGGTGGTGTTATATCAAAGAAAGGATTAAACTGATCCTTATTAAATCTTGCTAGTAGGGCAGATATACGAAGTACATTACCTACAAGCTTTCCTCTCCAAGTTTTTATTTCCGTATTTTCACCCATGATTTTTTCGTTCTCATCATGGAATGCTTCAAATAAAGAACTTGCTTCACTGCTTAATCTAACAATTTGGTTATCAATAAGATTTTCTTCCTCATTTAATACATCTTTGATTTTCATATCGTAGAGTCTTGAAACCTCTGGTGGAATAGGAGAAGTATGAAACTTTCTTTTTCCAATTAGGGATTCAGGTAGTGCATATAAGAATCTCGTTGTTAAGCCTTTACCTTCAAAAGTTGAATTACTTATAAGCTGAGATAATACTGAAGGTTGCACTGAAAGAAGTATGGTTAGTGCTGGCTTTTGAATTAGTTCTGATGGACGGCCAATTCTATCGACTCTAATTGTGTCTCCTGAATATCCTTTTAAGAACACATCGATATTTACACTCTTGTTATACATTCCAGCAAGAACATCAAAGATACCACCTTCAGTCGATATAATTGCAGTCTTGCCACCTGAATCAGATAGAATGGATGTTAGTTTTTCAGTTGTAATATCATCAACATATAATTTCTTTGGTTTTTCCTCTTTGAAGTTAGCTACCTTCTCAGCTATTTCACTTAGATCAGTTTCTGACGCTTTGCCTTTAGCATATTGAGTTTCAATAGTTTTCTTTTTACTTTCTAAAGCTGATTTACGCATACGAGAAGCTTCAAATCTTCCTGCATTTGTATTGTTGTAATTAAGCTCATACTCATTAACTGGCCTAGTCATAAAACTAATAATTGCTGATTTTCTTTCACTAGGTTCAGCAATAATTAATGTATAAAGATTAACTGGCTCATTCCAGTCAGCTTTACCATCAATACGATATCTACCTTGCATACATAAAGACATAATGGCTAAAGAAGCAGCAGCAGCCATATCAACTGGTGTTTGTGTAGTTTCCGCTACAGCAACTACATAATCTCTAATAATTTTAGGTAATGCATCTATAGGAAATGTAGGTAGCGTAGGCTTTTCAAAAGGAATAGGTGTATCCCATTTGATTTCAGCTGGCTTATTATATTCTTCGGGCTTCGTATAACTTGGATTAGTTACAACTTTATTCTTATAGAATTTAGCAGCACTTTTCCAAATTAGATTCAATTCATCCTTTTCTAGTGGTGGATTACATTTATTAGCTGCCTCTCTATATTTGGATTTAGATTCATCACTAATTCCATATTTCACTAGTAAAGAACAAGCAATCTTATGCATCGTTGCATTTCTTGAGCCTTCTTGTATAACTTCACCAAGTTCACTAAATGCTTTTTCACTTATTACATCATCTAAAAACTTATTTAATGTAATTGTGCCTTCATGATATTCAACTAGAGGTTCAGTTGTACCTGCTAGAAATCTTGCTGAATCTTTAGCGTTAGGATCAATTAAAGGACAATAGTCATATAATCTTTCCTTTATAGCTTTATAGTCATCAGCATTAGTTATTTCATCAATTAAGAAGATGACATGAAATCTAGGACGAGGTCCGTATTCGGATTTTCCTTTTCCTACTTTAGGTTTCATATGTGATTTAGAATAATGAACTAAATAAGGAACACCACTAAACATTTCTTTTATAGAAGCAGATGTAACCCAGTCATCGGGATTATTTGAATGGTCATTATCAAAATCTACACCAACACAATTAGAAGAAATGAAGTTATCGATTGATCTATAATTATCCTTATATTTCGCACACACGTAATCATGTGATACAGCCTTCTTTAATGATTCGATATCAGTAACATCGACCTCATTGGGATAAAGACAGTTATTATATTGTTGAATGCAGTTAGAATAATAGATTTTAAATGGCATATTCATTACTTCACACCTTCTTTATTTGAACTATTTTCCTTTAACCATCTCTTGAATTCCTCAATAGGAATGATGATTCTTGTCCCAATTCTTATTGAAGGGAATCCAGGAGTCTTAGTTAGTTCATATGCTTTAGGAACTGAGATACCAAGTTGTTTTGCTAGTTCTTGAACGCTAATAGTTTGTTTTTCCATTTTGTTTTCCTCCATAATTTAGATTTGAATTCAAGAGACTTAAGGACTTACCCAATTTAGAATCAAATAATTTCTAATCGTTAAACAAGCAATTGGGTGAAACCTGATTAAACGGCTATCAATTAAATGGAACTAAAATCCGTTAAATCTCTTGTTTTCAATTGCATTTTAGCATATAATATAACCAAACAAAATCCGTTCTAACGGTTAGCGTAATGGTTATAAATGGAGGTGTTACTTTTGGCAAGAGATGGTAAGTACATGGACAACAAATGGAAAGTCAAATTCCCTAAGATCTATAAAGAAAAACTCCAAATGGCAGACATTGGAGGAATTGGTAATATTACATATAAAAAAGTTGTTTATTCTAATTATGAGTATGCCTTAACTGATGAAGGTGCAATTATTCGTCCTACTGTTAGCGAACCAGTAATTAATCCACAAGAAGACTATGATTTAACAGGAGAAGCATTACTAGTTGAATTATGTAATCTAGCAAGAGATATTAATAAATATGATGTAGATACCACACTTCCAGCTGAAAATAAAAAATGCATCAGAGATGCTCAAAGAAAAGGATGTGTTGATTCAATAATCGATTGGTGCAAAAACAATATGCATCCATATGATATTGAAGATTTATTTGAAAAATATCATGTTGAAAAGAAAGAAGAAAAGCCAGCTATCTATAATGATGGTTACGATGGAACTTTCAAGTTATCTGACTTCATGAAAGAACTAAGCTATGTATATGCTGTATTTACTGCTTATTATGCTTTTATAGATGCGATTAATGGTAATCCAGTAACTGCTTATAATTTATATGAAGAAGGTGTTTATTTCGATACTTTAGATATTTTTGAAAAGTATAAAACTACAACTACCTATGATGAATATGAAGAAGATCCATCGTGGGATATAGTTAAAGCGATGCAAGAAGCTAATAAGCATGAGCATACAAAACCAAATTCAATTGATGAATTTAGAAAAGCAATTATAAAGGATAAAGATGAAATATTAACGTTTTTATCATCAATGATTCCAGATTTAAAAATGTGCTTAATTTATAAAAATTCAAAAGCAGTTTTTACTGCAAACATTAATTCAGTATTTGATATTTGTTGGTATACGTTATCTAGATTTATAGCGACAAATTCTGGTTCACTAGATTTGGATTTAAGTATTGATACTGAAGATTTTAGATCAACACATATTGGTGTTTGTAGAAGTTGTGGTAGATATATGGAAATGAAATCTAATAGACAACTATACTGTAAAAGAGATGATTGTCAAAGAGATAGAAACAGAAGAAAGCAAAAAGATTTTCAACAAAGAAAAAGAGAAAATGCCAATTAATAATGGCAAAAAATCACTTTATTAGGAGCAATGTAAAAGTTGCTCTTTTTATATGTAATATAAGAATTTGAGAAAAAAATAAAAATAATATAGAAATATTAGTCATATATTAGAGATTTTTATAAAAAAGTGTTATAATGTTTTATAGAATGTTAGCGATTTAAGAGAGGTAAATAATATGGCTAAAATTGACTATGCCGACGGCATTTTAAAATTAAGGGCTAAACTTAATCTTTCTCAAGAGGAACTTGCTAAATTATTAGGAGTTTCTTTTATGTCTGTTAACAGATGGGAAAACGATAAGTACGCTCCTACAAAACTTGTAAAGGTTAAGCTTTTACAGTTATTTGAAGAAAATAATATTGAAGTGAAAGAGGTAAATGAATAATGGCTATAGATAAATTACAAAAACAAACAAATATTAATATACAAGAGAAAGCAAATCTTATTTGGGAAATTGCTACTCATTTGTATGGCGAATATAAACCACATGAATATGGTAAAGTCATTTTACCTATGACTGTTATTAAAAGGTTTGATGATGCTTTAAAAGATACTAAAAAAGCAGTTGTAGAGAAAAATAACGAACTTAATAATTCAAATAAGGAAGTAAATGATAAAACTAGACATGCTATTCTAAAGAATGTTGCGAAGCATGATTTTTATAATACTTCAAAATTTGATTTTTCTGGATTAATTGCTGATGCAGATAACATCAAAGAAAACTTCACATCTTATCTTCAAGCTTTCAGTGATAATGTTAAAGATATTATTCAACGTTTTGATTTCTTTAAAGAAATAGATAAGATGAGTGAGAATGACCTTTTATATACAATTATCAATGAGTTTAATGCAAAGAAAGCGGATTTCTCACCAAGTGTAGTAACTGCTCAAGATATGGGCTATATCTTTGAAGAGTTAATTAGAAAATTCTCAGAGTCATACGATGAACAAGCCGGAGCTCACTTTACTGCAAGAGATATTATTTATTTAATGACTGAACTACTTGTTGTAAATGATAAAGAAGAATTGAAGAAAAATGGTGGATCTAAAACTGCATATGATATGACAATGGGAACATCTCAGATGCTTACATGCCTTGATGAAAGATTACAAGATATTAATGAATCAATTAATCTAACTTGTTTTGGTCAGGAGTTTAACCCTGAAACATATGCTATTGCTAAAGCAGATACTTTAATTCGTGGTGGCGATGCAGATAATATGAAGTTCGGTGATACTCTATCTAATGATCAATTTGAAGGTTATACATTTGACTATATTATTTCTAATCCACCTTTTGGTATTGACTGGAAGAAAGAAAAAGATTCAGTTGAAAAGGAAGCTAAACTTGGTGAATCTGGTAGGTTTGAAGCTGGTTTACCAGCAATCGGTGATGGACAAATGTTATTCTTGCAAAATGGTTTAAAGAAATTAAAACCTACTGGTAGAATGGCTATTATTCAAAACGGTTCATCATTATTTAATGGTGATGCAGGTTCTGGCCCATCTAACATCAGAAAATTCATAATTGAAAATGATAGACTTGAAGCCATTATTCAATTGCCTAATGATTTATTCTACAATACTGGAATTGCTACTTATATTTGGGTAATCACAGGAAAAGAAGGAAAAGAAGACAGAAGATTAGGTAAAGTTCAATTGATTGATGCTTCTAAGTGTTATGTAAAAAGAAGAAAGAATATTGGTAATAAGAGAGTAGATCTTTCTGATGAAGCAATTAGCTTAATTGTAAAAGCATATAATAGTTTCGATAACTTAGAATTCAATGAAGATGGATTATTTGTTGAATCTAAGGTTTTTGATAATGCTTATTTTGGGTATACAAAAGTTACTGTTGAAACCGCTGAAACCGATGACAAAGGCAATGAAGTATTAAAGAAGGGTAAGAAACAAGCGGTTAAAGGAAAAACAGATAATGAAATAATTCCATTAACTGAAGATATAGAGAAGTATTTTGACAAGAATGTTCTACCTTTCAATGAACATGCATTTATGGATAGAACTAAAGATAAAATTGGATATGAAATACCATTTACAAGAATCTTCTATAAATTTGTTGAGCCTAGAAAGAGCGATGATATTTTTGCTGAATTTAAAGAACTTTCAAGTCAAGAACAAGATTTAATGAAGAAGATATTGGGGGAATAAGCCATGAAATATAGTGGAGTAGAATGGATTGGTGAAATCCCTGATAAGTGGAATCTTGTCAGATTAAAAGATATATGTATCAACAAGAAAGAAGTTGCTGGTGAAAAGTCATCTGAATACGAAAGATTGGCTCTCACTTTGAATGGAGTAATAAAGAGACCTAAAGATGACCAAGAAGGACTTCAACCAAAAGAGTTTGATACATACCAAATATTAGAAGAGAATGATTTTGTATTTAAAATGATTGACCTTCAAAACATTAGTACAAGTCGTGTTGGTCTTTCACCATATACAGGATTGGTATCTCCAGCCTATATTAGATTTGCTTCAAAGAAAAAAGGACAGTTTAATGAGTTTATTCATTATTATCTTTTATCTCTTTGGCACAACTGCGTGTACAACAATATTGCTGGTGATGGAGTAAGAAGTGCTTTGAATGCAACGGATATGGGGAATTTAAAGTGCCCTTATCCAACAGAAAATCAACAACGCAAGATAGCTGACTTTTTAAACCAAAAAACTGAAGAAATCGACTCCTTAATAGAAATAGAGAATCAACAAATTGAAAAGCTTAAAGAATATGTTGAATCTAGTATTTATGAGTATTTAAAGAAAGAACTAGGAGTAAGTATAAATGATATGTCATTTGAATCTAGAACATCTATGAAAAAAATAGGTGCACTTTCAAATTTGGTAACAAAACAAACTGGATTTGACTATTCTAATACAATTAAGCCAACAATGTTGGATAATCCTAATGAAGATTCATTGCCATATTTACAAACAAGAAACTTTAAAAATAATTACTTTAATCTTAATACAGAATTCTATGTTCCAAAGAGTACTTGGGAACAATTTCCTAAATTAATACTAGATGATGAAACATTATTATTTTCAATCGTTGGAGCAAGTATTGGGAATGTTGCAATTTTTCCGAAGTCTGAAAAGGCATTCTTGGGAGGAGCTATTTGCAGAGTTAATCTAGTTGATAAAGAATATGCTCTTTTTATAAAAGAAATAATGCTATCTAAATTCGGACAAGAGCAAATATATAGAAAAATTAATTCAAATGCTCAAGGGACAATTACAGTTCAAAATGTTAGAGATTTTTTAATACCTATGCCTAGCAAAAAAGACGCTGTTAGAATCGGCCAAAAATGTGAATCAATGAGAAAAGAAGTTGATGATTTAATCACAATAAAAGAAAAGAAAATCGATGTATTAACCGAATATAAGAAATCATTAATTTATGAATATGTAACTGGCAAAAAGGAAGTATGTTAGATGAAAAAAAATAGAAAAGTAAAAGAGAAAAGAATCAAAAAGAAATTATCTGCTGAAACAAGCAGTAATCTATCTACTCTAATAGTTATATTAGTTACTTTAGGAATAACCATACCGTTACATATTATATTTCCAGATAAACTAACATCATATTGGGTAATTGCTATTTGTGTTGCAGTTATTAGTCCATTTGCACTTGCTAATTTTAAAATAAATATGCTAGCAAAAGGCAATTATACAGAAGAACAAAAGAAAGCCGCTACATCAAAGTTAGGAATTATGATGCTTTCCATCTGGTATGCTGATTTCACTTTCATTTGTATGTTTATGAATTGGCTAATTGCATTCTTTATTTTAGCAGGACTATATTTGATAAAAATGATTTATAATGTTGCTTCAGTTTTAGTAAATAGAAAAGATGCAACTACGTATCCAAATTTTTTGATTATTGGGGATTTTGTTTTAAGTTTCTTATTATTAACTTTATTAATTTACAAGATACCTGATCAAACACTACAAACAATAGTTATTGCTCTTAGTGCTGCTTTAATAGGTGGTCTATTAACTTTACTTGGCGTTATTATGACCATTATAAAATCAGATAAAGATAGAAAAGAAGATGAAATTAAGAAGGCAAGACCAGTATTTGCGTATAATATGCTAAGACAAGAGCCTAAACTCGATGCAGTAGTACAAAGGATTTGCATTTCTGATTCGTCTGAACAGTTACAAGATGCATGCGATGTTTATGTAGAACTTGAAAATTCTAACTTATCATCTTTTGAAATAAAAAGAGTAAATCATGATGGTACATGGGTAAAAATGGAAGGTAACACAACAGTTTTGCCGAGTGCTAAATGTTTATTAAATTTTAGATTTATTGATAATCCTAATTCATTGTTTTTAGAAGTTGAGGATCAACTAGGAAATAACTATTACTATCAATTATTTGTTTTGTTTTTAGGCACAAAGTCATCTAATGGTATGGCTCTTCACACTATTAGAGAAATTAAAAATATTACAAAAGAAGAAATAGAAATGATTATGAAGGAGGCAAAATAATATGGATACAAGTGAAAAAAGATTTGAGCAAGATATTGAAACCTATTTTTTAAATCATGGTTTTAGAAAGGTTATGCCTTCTGCATATGATAAAGAAAAAATGTTATTTTCTGATGTTTTAGAAGAATTTGTTTCTATGACTCAGCCAAAAGCATGGGCAAGATATACCAAGTTATACGGTGCTTCTGCTGTAGATAAATTAACTAGAAGAGTAAATACAGCCATATCAGAAAGTAATGTTCTTGATGTCCTTAAAAAAGGAATTAAGGATATGGGTATTGAAATCAAATTATGTTATTTCAAGCCATCATCTAATTTAAATCAAGATTTAGTTAAATTATATGAGGGGAACATCTGTGGTATTACAAGACAATTCCCTTATTCAAAAACCAACAATAACACAATAGATACTGTTCTATCTATCAACGGTATTCCTCTATTCGCATTTGAATTAAAAGACCAATTAAAAGGTCAAGATGTCAATAATGCGATGAGACAATGGAAAGAAGATAGAGACCCTAAAGAACCTATTTTTAAATTCGGTCAAAGATTTTTATGCTACTTTGCAATTGATTTATATGATGCATTTATGACAACCGAACTAAAAGGTGAATATACTAGATTCTTACCATTTAATCAAGGTTCTAATGGCGCAGGCAATCCAGGAGGAAAAGGAAACCCTAAAAATGATGAAGGATATCCAACTTCTTATATCTGGGAAAGAGTCTTTACTGTTGATTCGATGATTGATTTAATTGCTAAATTTATTACTATCACAGAAGAAAAAGAAGAAAAGAATGGTAAATCCTATATTACAAAGAAAATTATATTCCCTAGATATCATCAATATGATGTAGTTAAAAAGATTTTAGCAGATGTTAAAGAAAAAGGTGCTGGTGTTAATTATTTAATTGAGCATTCAGCTGGCTCTGGTAAATCGAATTCTATTGCTTGGATAGCTTATAGACTAGCATCTGCATTTGATAAAGATGATAAATACATTTTTGACTCAGTAATTATTGTTACAAATAGAATTGTTTTAGATTCTCAATTACAAGATACTATTAATTCATTTGACCATAAAGCTGGATTAGTTGAGTGCATTACACAAAAGAAAGGCTCTAGAGGTCTTGTAGATGCTATTAATGATAAGAAGAAAATTATTATTTGTACGATTCAAAAGTTCTTATATGCTTATAAAGATTTCGATGAATTAAAAGGCAGAAATTTTGCTGTTATCATTGATGAAGCACATCAAGGTCAAAGTGGTGAATCTGCAAGAACACTAAGAAGTTCTTTAATTGATGTAGAAAAAGAAAAGAAGGCATTTGCAGAAGAAAATGATATGAATCCTGATGCAATAGAAGAGACTGAAGAATTATTAAATATCTTAGGTCAAGGACATCATGAGAATCAATCATTCTTTGCTTTTACTGCAACACCAATTAATAAGACTCTAGAGTTATTTGGAACTAGTATCGGTGATGAAAAGAAAAAGCCATTCCATACTTATTCTATGAGACAAGCAATAGAGGAAGGCTTTATTTTAGATGTTTTAAGTACATATGTAACTATTAAAGAAGCATTTAAGTTAATCACTAATACTGAAGACAATCCTGAATTATTAGAAGAAAAAGCAAAAAGAGCTTTATTTAAATATTATAAACAACATGAATTTACCATTTCTCAAAAGGTAGATATGATTATGGATAATTTCCTTAACAATGGTAGAAAGAAGATTAATGGTCATGGTAAGGCTATGATTGTTACTGATTCTAGACAAAGTGCTGTTTTATATTATCAAGCAGTTAAAGAGTATTTATCAAAGCATCCAGATGAAACAAAAGGATGTGGTGTTTTAGTTGCATTCTCAGGTAAAGTCAAATTTGATGGTGATGATACTGAGTATATTGAAGCTGAAATGAATGAATATCCTGATGGTAAGAAAATCAATTCTGATGCTAAGTTTAGAAAAGCATTTAAGAGTGATGATTTCAACATTATGGTTGTTGCTGATAAATATCAAACAGGTTATGATGAACCATTATTACATTCTATGTTTGTAGATAAAAAATTAAAAGGTGTTAATGCGGTTCAAACATTATCTAGATTAAATAGAACTTGTCCATTTAAAAATGATACTTTCGTACTTGATTTTGCTAATACATCAGAAAGTATTAAAGAGTCATTCCAACCTTTCTATGAAGAGACTACATTAGTAGGAAGCAGTGATGTAAATAGAGTTTATGATTTAAGAAGCAAATTAAATGAGTTTGCACTCTTTAATGATGAAGATATAGATAAATTCTATGCAATTATGAAAGTTAATTCTGATAAGAAACAACAAGATGACTCCGCAATTGGAAAACTTGTAAGTGTCATGAAACCAGCAGTAGATAATTACGCTGATTTAGATGATGACAAGAGATTACTTGCTAGAGATACAATGATGAAGTTTATTCGTTCATATGGATTTGTGACTCAGCTTGTAAGAATTAATGATGAAGACTTATTCAAAGATTATTTATATATTTCTCATTTAATTAGATTATTACCTAAGACACAATATCCTGTGTTTGATTTAACAGGTAAAGTATCACTTGAATACGCTAAATTAAAAGAAACTTTCAAAGGTGCTATTGAGCTTGAAAAAGAAGGTGGCGAAGTTGTTCCTGGTAAAGGAGCTAAGCCAGCTAAAAAGAGTAATAAGACTGATACTTTAGAAAGAATTGTTGAAAAGGTTAACGAGAAATATCAAGATGATTTTTCAGCAGCTGATAAGGTAGCACTTGATAGTGTATTCCAGATGCTTATGGGAGATCCTGTTGTTAAGAAAAAACTTACTGAGTATGCCAAAACTAATGATGCTCAAATGTTTATCAAATCAATATTCCCTAAAGAATTTGAAAGAGTATTAGTTGAATGTTACACAAAGAACGATGATGCTTTCCAAAGATTACTTGGAAACGATCAATTCCAAAAGGCTGTAATGGATATTATGGCAAAAGAATTATATAAGACATTAGTGTCAGATAACAAATAAAACTGGAGGTAAATAACATGTCGCTAGAATTGGTTGAAAAAGCAATAGCTAGCCTTGATGCTGGTCCATTTCAAAATTTATCAAGGGCATTTCTTAATAAAAAACTTATAGATTATTCATGTCAAGCTAATGGTTCTATGATAGGATCTGTTAAAACAACCAAATCACATCCAGATTGTTTGTTTATTAATAAGCATAATAATAGATTCATAATGGTGGAATGCACTACACAAAAAACATCCCTTGGAAATAAACTAAAATCTGATATAAGCGATTGTTTGGATGAATCACAAACCAAAATCCCTGTTCAAAACATTGAAAAAATTATCTTTTGTTATTCAAACGGGAAAATTCCAAATGATGATATATTTGGACAAAAGGAATATTTGCTGTCGCTAGGTGTTAAGCTAGAATTGGTAAGCGTTAATGATATGGCGCTTGATATAGAAGATAAATATCCAGAGCTAGCAATGGAATATTTAAAAATTAACTTATATAAATCTTTAAATGTTTTATCGGTAAATGAATTTATTAATGACTCAAACAACGGACTGTCACCTTCTCTTGATAAGGTATTTTCATCGAGAGATAGAGAAATAGAGGATCTAAAAAATGCTTTTTTAGATAATGATATTATTGTTCTTTATGGTAAATCTGGCGTAGGAAAATCCAAACTTGCGATTGAATTATTGAAAAGTATTGAAGCAGATGAAAATAAGATAAAGTGCATAAAAGCAAGAGGTTTTTTTGATTATACAGATATTCTTAGAACTACCAGTTTTACAGAATACTATTTAATTGATGATGCTGATAAATTCTCTGATGTTAAAACTATTATAAGTTGTTTAAAAAATAAAAAAATAGTGTTTACTATAAGGGATTATGAATTATCAAATTTTTTATTAAGACTTGATAATTTAGAAGTTTCCTTCTTTAACTATGAGCTGAATTTATTTTCGGAAGAAGCAGTAAATAAGGTGATAAAAGATAATATTGGATCTTGTAGCGAATCATTTTTAGTTAAACTCAATGAACTAGTACAAGGAAATATTAGATTAGCTTTCATGATTGCTGAAACATGTAAAAGGAATAACAGTATTTCTTCCTTATATGATCCTAGAGATATTTTTGGAAAGTATTACGAGAATAGAATAAATAAATTATTATCTATAGAAAAAACATATTTGATATTAAGATGTATAGCACTTATTACTTTTGTTAAACAAGTTGATTTAAGTGAATTAGATTTATACAGTGATTTGTTGAGCTTTCTAAACATAGAAAGAAATGAATTTAAAGAAACTATAAGATATTTAGAAAAAGAAGAAATTATTTCTATTTTTGAAAATGAAATAGTTGAAATGAATGATCAATGTTTGTCTAATTACTTAGAATATTATGTTTATTTTCATAAAAAAACTGTTAGATTAAGTGATGTTTTTATCAATTTATTCCCAAAATATAAAAGAAACATTATTTCAATGCTAAATCAAACCTTGAATGTTTTTTTTAACAATGAGGATTTATCTTTTATTAAGGATGAATTAAAAGATGCGTGGGAATCATTTAAAGATAATAAAAGCGTATTAAAAGAATTGGCAAGTGGTTTTTCTTCATTAAATCCTGAAGGAAGTTTGAAACTATTAAACGATACCATCAAAGAGAATAAAGTTGACGAAGAATGGGTAATAAATTCTTTTAATTCTATTTTAGGTATTGAAACAAAGTTAGCTGTAAAATTATTTAAAATTTATATATTGAATGGCTTACTATCAATTCAAAAAGCCGAATCAATTCTTATAGATAACTATTTATTTGATGAGCATGATTATCTTAGAAATTATATGATTCAAGATACAATAGTTTCTGAATTATCAAAAGATTTCCCAATTTTTATAAATAGTTTATCTAATTATTGCTTAAAGCTACTACAATTTGAATATGAACAAAATAGCATGCGTGGTAACAAAGCAGTTTTTGCAAGAATGAATATAGGAAATGGCGATGAAAACTTGTATTTGTTAAGAAAAAAATGCATTGCATTTTTGATTCGAAATAATAGCATTACAAAAGTTTTTAAAACTTATTTCACATATTGTCCACAAGAAAACAATATAGAATTGTTTAAGAAAGATATTGCTTCATTTAATGATGAAATTGAAAACATAAAACAAGACGAGAAAGTAGAGGCATGCATTTATTTTTATAGTAGACACATCTTCGATTATTATAAATTGAAATGGGACTACTTATATTTAAGAAATAAAAATATAATTGATTTTTTTGAACCGATTTTTAAAGAGCCTGTTGATAGAAGCATACCATATGAAGAAAGAAAAACTAAATACGAAAAAAGATTAATTAAGGATATTAGATCCGATGCTAAATTGACCATTAAGAGAGTAAGTGAATTAGTTTTATTTGATTGCACATTTAGTAGTGTTTCTGATCAAATTAAAAACTATTTTGAACTGTGTATATCATACATAGACGAGGCATATTTTGATGAATTAATTCAAATCCTTATTAAATCTAAATGGCTTGCAAGTAACGTAAATACTGTATGCGGCATTGTCGATAGATATAAAAAGATAAGTAGTGTAGAAAACTCTTATAGGATAATTAAAGATATTATTCCTGATGCTTGCAAACCTAAAGCTTTTGAATGGCTTTTTATAACCATTAATGACAGTGATATCAATGAAAGTACTGTTAGGCTATTTGATGATTATGTCGGTAACATTAATAAATATCCATTTACCTATTTTGTTCCACAACACTGGATTAAAATTTGTCAGAACATTTCAAAACTTCTTTATTTGTGTAAGAAAGCTTTAGAATTTGAAAAAAACGGATATGGACCTTATGCCTTATATCTAATTTTTGAACGAGATAATAGGGATAGTTTATTCGATGACTTATTTGAAGAGGATAGTGGCTTTATAGAAGAGCTATATTTAAAATCTTTGAATAATCGTGATGATTATTTTGATGAAAAAGGATTATACCTTCTTAAAATAGTAAAAAAGAATATTAATTTTTTGTCTGTTTTTATAGATGAATTCTTGTGTTCTCATCATAATTCATATTCAAAGAAGAGAATTGAAGCCCTATGGAATAGTGATGACTATATTACATATGGTGATTTGCTATTTTCTAAATTGATAAACGTGGATAAGAAATATATGATTCAATTTTATGCTACAACAATTATGGGTGGTTTTGACCATGAAGGTAAAAGAAGAATTTCTGAAAACCAACTTAATTGGTTCGGTCATTCATTAAGTATAAATATAAATAATCAAGAGAATATAGTTAATTTATTTGAATGTGTTAGAGATTTTGATTATGCATCAAAAGTCAGATGTCTTGAATTATTGTTTAAGTATAGCAATGATTTTGAAACTTTTAAAAAGATTAATTTGAACCCAACAATAATTTCTTTTTCTGGAAGTGAAGTTCCTTATATTAGGAGCCGTATATCGTTTTATGAGAAAATAAAGGAAATTGTACCATCAGAACCATGTTTTATAGATCATTTATTTTATATTGATGAGATACTACAAAGTTTAAAAAAATCTATTAGTCAAACTTTAATAAATGAAAAGAAGCGCTCTAATAGATTATATTGGTAAGGTTTAAATTCTACTATGGTGATATGTTTATGAAAAGAACAATAATTTTTTTAATAAGTTTAATAATTATCTCCACACTAGTAGCTTGTGGCAAATCCACTAATTCATCAACTCCATCAAATACTGATGAACCTAGTACAACAATTACTAGTCCATCAGATGATAATCAAACAACTAAGGAAGATGAAACTGCTAATATGAAATTAACATTAAAAATAGATGGTATAGAAGTAGATGTAATATGGGCTGATAATGATTCGGTAAAAGCTTTGAAGAATCTTGCTAAAGATGGATTAACTATAAATATGAGTAAGTATGGTGGATTTGAGCAGGTAGGTTCAATTGGTTCTACATTACCATCAGCTGATACTAGAATTACTACTAATCCAGGAGATATAGTTTTATACTCTTCAAATCAAATAGTATTATTCTATGATTCTAATACATGGTCTTATACTAAATTAGGCCACATCAATTTATCTAAAAGTGAATTAACTGATTTACTTGGTGATGAAGACGTTGTGATTACACTTAATTTAAAATAGGTAAGAATGCTTAGAGTTCTAGATTTATTTCTAATTATGGTGTATACTTAAATCGATAATTGAAAGTACCAGAAAGTCGAGGAAGGGCTCGAAGGAGGTACTTGTTTATGGATTATCAAAAAGCCATATTAGATAAAGTATCAACTGGTTTGAGGCTAAGAATGCTTCGTTGTAAATCAGCTCTAACTCATGAAGATTTAGCTGGTTTGCTCCAATTAAAATCACCTAGAGTGATATACGATTGGGAAAGCGGAATGAAAATTCCTAATGCTGAAAACTTGTATAATCTTGCTCTAATATTCAATATGAAAATGGAGGACTTACTCGTAATGAGGTAGGTCCTCCTATTTATTTTTGAACTATAGTACATTTTATAATATTTTATTTTGTGTTAAAATTATGACTATATGTATAAATATGTCCACTTATATTGAAATAAATTTCAATTATGTGATATAATTGTACATAGATACAAATTCATGTTCTGAAACTGTGGAGTAAGAACTTTACCTATATAAAGTGTTGGAACAAATCATAAGATTGGGATATATTTTATGAGGCGTAAACCAATAGTTCAAAGCTAAACTTTAAGAGTGGTATTGCGTGTCTAAATTTAAATAACATATGAAGAGGATAAATGTTATTGAAGTGGTGATAGGCTAATACCTACACCACTTTTTCGTATTTAAGGAGGTGTCAATAACATGAAGAAGAAAAGTAAAGTCATCGGTAAAGATTACGATAAGCTAGAAAAAGAAAATCAATGCGATAGAATTGATTATTATGGCCTTATCGCTAAAAATGGCAGAATTAAAATTGACACAAAAAGATATAAAAAATTCTTTACTATTCCTGATAGTAAAATTGAAAATAGACATTCTGTTTATTATCTTCCTACCAAGCAACATAGATCTGATTATAAATGTAATTGGTTTAGAGATTTATTAGCAGGATATAAACAATTATGGTTCAGAGAATATAAGAGCTTTATTGATAGCATAAAGACTCCTAAACAAGTAGAAGATAATGTAAGATTATCCTATCTTTCTGATGGTGTTTTGGAATATGATGAAGCTAATGAAAAAGCATTTATGGCAGGCCTAAGAAGATCTGGAGATTACAAAGTAATTATTAAATCTTTGTATGCTCAATTCTTCCATCAATTAATGTCTAGCATTGATGCATTATGCTTAAAGATGCTTACAGCATGTGGATATAAAGAAGAAGATTATACAAAGAAACAATTTGATATTTATATGCAAGGTTTACAAGGCGATAATGCATTATCATTTAGACAATATACAAATTATCCTATATATGATAGAGCATTTACTGTTTGGAATTTCCTAAAACATAATTCTCTTCGATCATATAGAATTTTAAAGCAATGGTACCCTAAAATGGTATGGGACCCAGAAGATAAATATCAAAATGGTGAATCTGCACTTACTGTTGTTAAGCTAGATGAAAAATTCATCTTAGATTGTATAGATAATTTACATTTATTCTTTGATGAATTATGTGCGAGAGCTTTTGGTGAAAATGCAGCTGATGCACAATGGGATTATGATGATTACTTCTTAGACGTCGTACAAGATGAAATAGATGTTATTGTTAATCCACTAGATATATAGGAGGACAAAAGAATGGCATATATATTTTTATCCTTTAGTGAACATTTAAATAGAGGAGCAAACTCAAAGAATGATTTTTATAATTTATCATTAAATGAACAATTTGAATTGCTTCAAAGAAGAATCCCATTGGAAAGACAAGTATCTAATTTTAATACTTTTATTGAAACATGTTTCCCTACTAACTTTAATAAGAAATATTATATTTCTTGCCCTAATTTTTTAAGAGAGAAACATCAAGTAGCAGAAGACAAACCATCTTTTTTAAATAATGTAGTTATTCGACCAGAATTAACTTTATCAATGAAAAGAGTTCTACCTGACAATCAAAACATCATCTTGATTGGTGATATTTATGAAGGTGGAAAATTAAAAATGTTACAGATTAAGGGATTACAATTAATTGATGATTCAATGGAATCTCCATATGATTTAAGAGTGGATGATTATTCAGTTTGTAATTCATTTGAACGAGGATATTGGAGTATAAATCATGTTGATTACAATGATACATTTTTTACGCCTAACAACATTAAAACGATTATAGATAATTGCTGGACTGTTGAACATCCTGAGGAAATTAGAAAAACATATGAAGTTTGGAACAAGTATATTGGATTTAGAAAATACTATCTTCAAGAACAATCAAAGCGTAATTTCAAATTAGATAGAGCTATGTTTGTTGAAGCATATGCTGTAAATAGAAAAGATTATAAAAAGAATGCCTCAATTTATGATGAATATATTCTTGATGGAAGAGATGAATTCAAATGGGGAGATATGATTGTTTTATCTGAAAAGATAGAAGATGCTGAAGAATTTCCACTTATTAGATTGGATATTGAAAGAAATAGAAAAGCATTTAATGAAGCAAAAATTACTAAACGTGGAAAATTGGTTAATGAAGAAGAACGTAAAATTCGTTCATTATCTAGCGATAATGTATTTATTACTTCTATTGATCCTGAAAGCAAATCTCAGCATAAGGATAGAAATGGTAATCAACAACAAGTTACATTCGGTGAATTATTAAATGCTGGATATGCATTAGGTGATAGATTTAAAATTGTTTCTTATGATATCGAACCCACTGAGCATTTAGAAGAGTTAGATTTAGCATATACAAGAGATATAGATAAATCATATAAAAATATAGATGCTAAGTATGAGAAGATTATTAAAGAAGAAGTAAAGCAAGCAGTTAATTTATATGAAAAAGAATTAAATAAACAAGCTAAAGAAAGAATTGATTTTTATAAAAATGAATTAGATAGTTCTTTAGAACAAGATGTTTTAGAAAATAAAGATAAAAATATTATTAGTTTAATTGATAAAAAGAAAAAAGAAATTGAAACTAATATTAAAAAGAATATTAAACAAGATAAAAAAGAAAAAGATAATGAATATGCTTTAAGGATAAAAGCATTAATTGAAGATGAAATATCTAAAATTGATGTTAAGTCATATTATGTTGAAAGAAATTCTAAGTTATTACAAGACAATACTAAAAGTATTGAAATGGAATTAAAGAGATTATTAACACAATATGAAGCAAAAAAGAATTCTGAAATCACTAACAAATATAAAGATGATGTTAGAAATGAAAAGATTAAATCAAAAGAAGAACTTGATGCAAAGTTAAAGTTTGATAAAGAAAAAGCTATTGAAGAAGAAACAATTATTAGATTCTCATTATATTTTAGATTAGGAGATGCTAATAATGTAATTTCTGATAAGCAAAAGAAGATAGTGGATTCTTGTGAATATATTGTTTATGATAATCGTGCTGAAAAAGCTAAGATTTCAAGACAAGAGGCAGCCTTAGATAATTTCTATTCTGGATATGTTAAGAATCCATATCTTTCAACATATCTTTTTAACCCAGAAGAATTAGATACAGTTAAAGCAGAACCTAGTGATTGGATATGGTATTTAGAATCTCTTAATGAAAAGCAAAAAGAAGCAGTTAGAAAGGCTGTTTCAAGTAATGGTATATTCTTACTTCAAGGCCCTCCAGGAACTGGTAAAACACAAGTAATTGCTGAAACAGTAGCTCAGTTAATTAAAAAAGGTAAAAAGGTATTAATTTCATCTGAAACACATAAAGCAATTGATAATGTATTTGAAAGATTACCTAAAATTGCGGAAATCGTACCTATTAGATTAATTCCTTCTAATAATGATAAAAAGAAAGAAAATGAATATGATCCAAAATTCCTAGTAGATAATTTCTATTTAAATATTTCTTCTAATATGAAGAAAGCTGTTAATAGATATAAGAATTTTGAAAAGAACAAAATAGAATTTGCTGAAAACTTCGATAAATTAAAGCTGGCAAAAGCCAAAATAGAAAAATCTCAAAAGGTTTTAGATAAGGCTAACGAAGAAATCAAAAAGTTTGAAGACAATGCTAAAGACATTAATTCTAAGATATCAGCATTAAATGATAAAAAGGACTTGGTCAGAATTGATATTGATATCTTAAGAAGAACTAAACGTCATATTGAAAATGATAATTTGAGACCTGATGAAGATGTAAAGGTTGACTTGATTGTTGATGTAAGAAAGAAACTAGAACCTTTATTTGAAAAAGATGTTTATATCGATGATGATTTAGGTCAATTATTAAAGAATATCAATTCAATTAAAAATGATGAAATAGAACGTGAATTAGCAGTTATTAATCCTGAATCCAATAAAACTATTCTTGAAGTTAAGAAAAATGATTTAAAGGCTGAATTAAATAAATATGTTGATGAATTAGGAGACATTATTGATCCTAATAATGAGGAAAAAGTTGAAGAAATTAAAAATGAATTAAGAAAGGTTTTAAAAGAACTTAAGGCTGAATCAGTTGACGTATCTTTAAACGATTTAAAACTTAATAAGATTTTTAATTATTCATACTTAGTTGCAAATATTTCTTTAATTCCAGAAGTTATTAGAACTGTAAAAGATAGAATTATTGAGATTAAATCTTCAACGATAGAAGTTCTAAATAAAGAATTACGTACTATTGAAGATAAACAAGCAGAACTAGATAAAGAAATAGATTCATTAAAGCAACAAATAAAAGTAATTAATGAAAATATTATTGATATTCAAGAAAGAAATGATGTTAAAGATATTCAAGAAGCCAAATATAAGCTTGAGAATGATTTAATAAAATTCTTTAAAGATTTTGAAATTCCTGAACCTTATAAGGATGTAGATGAAGGACTAAAGATTATTAAACGTAAATGGTCTGAGCTTGAAGATGATTTCCAAGCGAAGGAACAAGAAAACAAAGAAAAAATACCTATGTATGAAAAGATCGCAAATTACATCACTAGTGAAGATGTAATTGAAGAAGATAGAAAGGTATTTACTAAAGACTTGTTTGAAAATGCTAATGTATTTGGTATTACATGTACATCTAACGATAGATTCAGCGGAAGAAATGTTGATGCATTATCTGAATATAATATCGATGAGATTGATATTAAATCCGTTGGTATTGATGTAGTTATTATCGATGAGGTTTCTAAATCAAGTTTTATAGATTTATTGATACCTATTCTTTATGGTAAAACAGTTATCCTAGTTGGAGACCATAGACAATTGCCTCCAATGTATGAATTCTCCAAATTAAGAGATGATGATTTTGAAGGATTAGATGAGTCAATTATTAATAAAGATATTAATAAAGAGTTTACTAAATTGTATGAAGAGTGTTTCTTCAAAACTCTATTTGAAAGAATACCAGATAGTTATAAAACTATGTTAGTTCAACAATATAGATGTCATGAACATATTATGAATGTATTTAACCACTTCTATAAAGGCGAATTAAAACTAGGTTTTGCAGGTCAAAACAATAATAAACGTCATAATGTTAAATTACTATCAAATGGTAGAAATATTATCGAACCAGATAAACATATTTATTTTGTTGATTGTAAGCAAAACGAAACGCATGAAGCTGATTCAACATCTATGTACAATACTGGTGAAGCTAGAGTTGTAGTTGAATTAATCAGAAAAATGAATACTTATTTCAAGTCGCATCCAGAACTTGAAAAGCTAAGCATTGGTGTTATTTGTACATATGGAGACCAAGCTAGAAGAGTAAAAGAATTACTTAAGAGTGAAAAGGTTAAAACAGATGCATTTAAAACAGATGTTGAAAAAATGATTGTTTCAACTGTCGATGATTTCCAAGGTGATGAAAGAGATATCATCATTTTATCTACAGTTAGAAATCCTGAAAATCCAAAAAGAAGTGATCCTGGATTTATCCTAGCTTATCAAAGAATTAATGTTGCTTTATCTAGAGCAAGAAGAATGCTTATTATGGTAGGTAACAGAAAATATCTTGAAGAAAAAGGTGTGATTGATTTACCAGATGTCTATGGTCGTGTTGGTAAAGAACAAAGAAACTTCAGAGTTTATGAAGAAATCTTAGCTACTATAGAACGCTATGGTAAAGTAATCGAAGATATTGATGTATTAGATGATAAGGAGGCGAGAATAAATGGATAAGTTTAAACTAGAAACTTCTATACAATTTCCATTCTTTAAAATGAATGAACTTGTTACATATTCTGAAGTTAAAAAGCCTAGTGGTGTTGCTTATATTTTACTAGTTCTAATTAGTGAATCTAAGAATAAAAACGATAGATTATCCAAAGTATTAGAAAACTTCGGAATACCTAAATCTCTACATTATATTTTCGCTGATAATGTCCAATACTTAATGGAACAAGGAATATTAGAAGAATTTAATTTTTATAAAACTGAATTTGATAATTACCTAATTGGTTCATTTCAATTTACTTCAAAAGGTAAAAAGATATTTGCTGAAGAATCTATACCTACAGGTATTAATAAAGAATTAAAAGTCCCAGTATTTTATAATATTGCAATGAATGAACTATTATTGAAGATGGATAATGATTTAGATCCAAAGCCATTAATGGACTGTGCTATTACTCCTGAATTTATGGATAGATTTAAGAACGAAAAGAATGTTGAAAATTTCTTAAATCTTCAAAAAGGAAAAGGAATAAGTGTTAAAAAAGAAGAAATCATAACTAATGTAGAACAATTAGATCAAGAAAATTGGATTGGAAAATATGATTGCGATATGAACATTAATGGCGATAATATTGAAATTAAATTTGATGAATTGCTATTACAAAAATTCTTTGATGCTAATTACAATCAAGACATGGTTAATTTAGCTATTTCTTATAAAAACAAATTTAAGTTTAAATCATCTTTTAAAGATAATCTTAAACTAAGTAATTATGGTTTCGATAGAATTGCAGGAATAATTATTCCAAAAGAGATAGATGATGTTTTAAAACAAAAGAATCAATTATTACTTACAAAGGGTAATTATAAAACTTCAAATGGTTATATGATTACTAGTTCGGAGTCTATTGCAAAATATGATGATACGATTGAATTTATTCAAGTAGATATGCACGATTCTGTTTATGCATATATTCCAGGCAATTTTAATTTTAACAATAATCTATTTGGAATTATTACAATTCCTCTTGCTTTAAAGATTAAATTGACTGAAGAAGAATTGAAAAATGTCATTAAACCTTATGTAGTATCATTATCTACATATAGTGAAGATAATTTTAAAGAATTAGTTAAGGTCACAAATATCACTGATGACTTGAAGCTAGCAAAAGAGATTATTGAAGGTTATGTAAATAAAGATGCTGAAAGTAATATTGTTTTATTAAATGAAATGAAGCCATATGCTATATCTAATTCAGGTATATCAAATATTTATAGAGAATTGTTAGAAAAGAATTATAGCAATTATATGGATAATTTAACTGAAGATAATCTTGATACAGCACTTAAGATAACTGCTTCAATTCCTAAGTTCTTAAATATTCCAAATAAGGATGTTTTATCAAGAATATTTAAGAATATAAAAGCTAAAAACGAGTTAGAAACTTATGAAACATTAGTAAGTAAAGGCTTTGATAAATCACTAGTTGTTTTATATGTTAATCCAGTAATTGAAGCATTAAAGATAAGAAATTCTGAAGAAAAAAGTGTAATTGATTTAATTAACTATGATGATGCTTTATCAGAAATGAAGAGAATAACTTCTATTAACGATTATAAGAGTTATTTATATGATGAAGAAAAGATTAATCATAATGATTTCAAAACAAACTATAATAAAGCATTTAATCTTCAAAAGAATATTGCTGTATTTAGAAGTGGTAATGAAGGATTATTTGCTAATTATGATGGGTTCATGAATTTATTCTCAACTATTAATGATGATATTAATTTAGTTGAAGCTGCACTTAAGAATCCTAATAATTTAAAGCCAGAATTAATTGAAAAGAAAATAGCTAGTGGTGAATATCAATTTGTATTTGTTAATCTTTCTGCAAAATTAGAAACAATTTTGAAAAACAAATATAAATTAGATGGCAAATTATCTGACATGTTAAATGACGCAAGATCTAATGGTATAATTGATAAGAAGATCATTAGTGATTTGCATGATTTTAGAGATAATAGAAATGCATATGTTCATCCTGAAGATAGAACATCAAATTATAATGCAGATGATTTAAGAAGATGGGCTAAAGAAATCTTTGATTTGGAGGTGGAAGGAAAATGAGTCAACAAGTAACCGTTGATTATCAAGGTGTATCTATTCAAGTACAAGCTAAATGTGACACAGCTGTTCATTCATTGTGTCAAATAGATAAAGTACTTGATAGAATTCATAATACAGCAGATAAACTTGAAACTGCTAAAGTAAAAGAGTATGAAGCTTATTTGCAAAAATCCAAGGAAACAATCAAAGAAAAGATTGAAGCGTTTAAGAAGACTCTAGAAAAATACAAAGAAGCTAGGGCTTATTCAGTTAATAATCATCAACCAGATTATCAACAATTCATTAACTTTACTAATAAGGTTCAAGCTGAATCAGAAGAATTAATTAGAACAGTTAATGAATTAACTGGTTCTAAACTTGCAGTAATAGATCAGATGATTGATGAAGGCTTATTAAATGCTGGTCAGGAAACAACTCAAGCTATGTTAGATAAATTGCATGGTGTAGTTTCAATCTCAAGTGACATTTTATCCAAGATAAATAACATTGAAGATGTTTCATTAAGAGAACTAGCATATAAAGAAATCCTTAAGAACGATAAACTTAGCTTTGATGAAGTAATCACTAAAGCACAAGATGAATATGATATTCTTTTAGGAAAACAAACAAAAAAGGTTATTCAAGAATATAAAGAAGAGCTTACTTCTAAAGGTATTACTACAGAAGAATTAGATAAAGCTAAATCTATTGATGAAGCTAATGCTATTGCTAATGAAGCAATTACTGATGAAACAATAAGAAAAGAAACTTTAAAAGTTATTATTAAAGCAATCAAAGATAGAGGATTCATTGTTGATACAAAGAAGAATCTTAAGATTGATAAAGAAAGAAATATTGTTAAATTAGTTGCATTAAAAGCATCTGGACAAATGGCTGAATTTGAAATTCAACTTAATGGTAAGTTTATGTACCACTTTGATGAATATGAAGGCCATGCATGTAAGAAAGATATAGAACCATTCTTAGAAGATTTAAAGAATATCTACGATATCAATATTCTTCATGAAGAAGTAACGTGGGAAAATCCAGATAAGATTCAAACTCAAAAATATCAATACATAAACAAAAATAAGGGTACTAATTAGGAGGTAAACACATGTCTTTACAAAATAGTTTTAATAAAATCAGAAGAAATGCTGGAATAAAAAAATGTGTCATGATTGATGGCAATGTTGGTGACGTTTATCTAAATGAAAAGAATAATATCGTTACATTAAGAGAATATCTTGAAGCAATGTTCAAAGATATGGATTATCAAGACATTGTTTACTGGGATAGAGTTGAAGGTGCAACTGGTGCAATTGATAAGCTTACTTTAACAGATGAAGTTGAAGTAGAAGGTGATGCATATGATTTAGGTGATGAAGAAGAAACACCTAAAGCACAACAAGGCTTATTTAAATCACCAGCTGAAATCTTAAATGTTGTTTATAAGAATGTAATTGATAAAAAGAAAAAAGTAGCTTTCATTATCAATTGGTCTGAATATTTATTCAGTGTTAATGGGTTAAGCGATGATGAAAGACAAAATATTACTTTATTAGGTAAAGCTCTAAAGGATAGAAAAGTAGATTATTTAAACACTGACTGCAACGAAAGTGTTGTTGTCATTATTTTAAATAAGGCGTCTGGATTACCATTATCTTTCTATCAAGGAAATCCTGAAGTTGAAATTGTAACATTACAAAAACCAGATAGAGAAGAAAGAAAACAAATGATTCAAAAGATAGAAGATTCATTTGAAGTAAGATTAAAATCTGGTACTAGCTCATTACTTGATAATGAAAATATTGATTGTATTGACATGCTTGAAGATTTCACTAATCGTGAGATTATTCAATTGTCAAGAATGTCTAGAAAAGAAGATAAGATGACTTTTGATAAGTTATTCTATTTATTCAAATATGGTGAAAAAGAAAATCCATGGGAAAAATTAGAACAATCTAGAGTTAAGAATATCAAAAAAGAATTATCTGACAGAGTTATAGGTCAAGAAGAAGCAATTGAAAAAATTGAAAAGACTGTTGTTAAAGCATATATGGGTTTAACAGGCCTTCATAAAACTTCATCTAGATCAATGCCTAAAGGTGTATTCTTCTTTGTTGGTCCTACTGGTGTAGGTAAAACTGAATTATCAAAAGCTTTAGCTAAGTTTTTATTCGGTGACGAACAAGCATGTATTAGATTTGATATGTCTGAATATGCTCAAGAAAATAGTGATCAAAAATTAATTGGTGCTGCTCCTGGATATGTTGGATATGAAGAAGGCGGTCAATTAACTAATGCAATTAAAGAACATCCATTCTCAGTTGTTCTATTTGATGAAATTGAAAAAGCTGCAAAACCAAATCCACGTATTCTAGATATATTCTTACAAATTCTAGAAGATGGACGTTTAACTGATTCTAAAGGTGAAACAGTATATTTCAGTGATACAATCATTGTATTTACATCTAACTTAGGTGCTAATCAAGTACAAGCTTCATCTGACAAAGAAGGTGTAGCAAAAGAATTCATTAAGATTGTAAAAGATTACTTTGATAATGAATTAAAGAGACCAGAATTATTAGGGCGTATTGGATATAACAATATTGTTCCATTTAATTTCATTCAAGATAGAGATTTCCAAATTAAAATCTGTAAGAACAAGTTGAAACCAGTTATTAGAGGAATTGAAGAAAAGTATAAGCTTGAATTAGAATTTGAGAAAGAATTAGAAGCAATCGAATATATTTTAAAAGCTGTAGATTCATCTAAAGGTGGTCGTGATACTTTAAATGCTATCAATGATAGATTATTAGATCCACTAGCAATGTTCTTATTTGAAAATAAAGATGAGTTACGTTCTTTAAAAGGAAGTAGAATTATTACAAAGGTAACTAAAGATGGATTCAGCTTTGACTTCGATTAAGTTTAATGTAGCATATATAAAATTATGCACTAAAACTGAAGGTCCGTATAAGAGATGCTGCATTTGGTTTCAAGGATGCAACATCAATTGTAGAGGATGTTGTAATAAGAATTTACAACCATTAGTTCCTAATCATATAGTTACATTAAAAGAACTTATCGATATTGTTAAAGAAGCTAAAGATAAGTTTGATATAGAAGGTATAACTCTGAGTGGTGGAGAGCCTTCTTTACAAACTGGTTTAAAATACTTTAATAATGAGATTCATAAATTAGGATTAGGAATTATAATGTTTTCAGGAAAAAGCAAAACTTATCTAGATAAAAGTCTAGTTGAATCTGTTGATTTATTAATTGATGGTCCGTTTATTGAAGAACAACTTGATGACAAGAGAGTATTATTAGGTTCTAAGAATAAGGAACTATCTTTTATTACTGATAGATATAAAAAAGAAGAAGGATACTTCAATAATTCTATAGCTATTGAAGAAGTAACAGCAGAAGATTATATATTCATAAATGGGGACTGATTATGGATAAAAAAAGAATAGAAAGTGAAATGAGAGAATTAGAAATTAAAATTCATTATCATTTTAATGACATATCATGGCTTGCTAAAGCTATGGGTTCTATAAAAATACCTGTTTCAGGTCAAGGAAAGAATGGTTCTGAATATTCTAATGAAGGCTTGGCTACTGTTGGTGATACTATATTAAAATCAGTTATTGCTGATAAGTTTTATAGAGAAGGAATAAGAACCAAAGGTGAAATCACAATTAAAAAGAGCGGTATAGAAGACAATGCAACAATGCATGATGTAATGATTAAAGAAGGTTTAATTGATTATTCTTATAATGATTTACATTTCTTCAAAGATCCAAATATTCCTGACCATGAGCAAGTTGTGCATAAGGCACATGATCCATATATTGAAGCTATGGTTGGAGCTGTGTATTATGATTCAGGAAATTATGATACGACTAAACGCTGGATTCTAAAGTGGTTATTACCTCTTTTAGAGAAGTATAAATAGCATCAATTCCAGCAGTAAATAATTACAGTTATTTTACTCTTAAACTGGAAAAAGGGTGAAATAACCAATATATATTCGCATATAGTTGTCGTTTTAGTGTAAATAGTTACTGTGGAGGAAAAACATGAAAGTTTCCTCATTGGGAAGCAAATAATAGAAGATTCAATGCAGTAAGAGTAAAAGGGTCTAGAGTTGCTTATGAAATTATTGAGGATTAATCTTCTTTAGGTTTCTTTCCCCAATAGTCTTTATTTTTAAACTCTCTACGTTTACGATTAATCTTTCTATTTTCTTTTATAGACCATGTACCTAGTTCATAACGATATAACGTATCGTCAATAAATTCATAAAGAAGATAGTCATTATCAACAACATATATTTTTCTAATTAAGAATTTAGTAAAGTAATCTATAATATCCTTATTTAATGGATAGATAGAAGATAATTTGTTACTAAATTCTTTTTGTTTGGTTTTAGTGGTTATTGTTTTAGATGCAATTAATCTTAAATCATTTATAATTTCATCTTTATAAGAACTATATAAATTTTCAAATGCTAAAGTAGATGCTTCAGTCATTTGCTCATCATGAATAAGAATTCCGTTACATTTTCTTTTGTATCTTGAATTGCAAACCCAATATAGAAGAACTTTGCCATAATCCTTTTTTCTATCGTTTCTTCTAGGCTGATAAAATTTATGACATAGTCCACATTCAATTTTATTACTTAGTGGATATGAGTTGTCAGTATATTTAATTGAATATAATTCTTGAACATATTCCCATGTTGACTTAGGTATAATTGCAGGATGATTATTATATATTCTATATTGTGGTAATTCACCTTCATTCTTTTTTAATGTATGGAGTACTACATCAATTGAAAATTTCTTTTGTAGTATTGCATCTCCACAATATTTTTCATTAGTAAGAATTGAATTAATAACAGCATAAGTCCATTTTTTAGAACCTAGTGGTGTTAAGATATTATGGTTTTCTAGATATACTTGTAATTGATGATTATTAAAACCTTCTAAGAAAAGTTTATAAATCATTTTAACAAGTTTAGCTTGTTCCTTATCAATTATAATTTTACCAGCTGATGTTTTCTTAAAACCCAATAAATGCTCTGTATGCATTGTGAATTTGCCATGCTTATATCCGTTTCTAATTGACCATTTAATATTATCAGATATTGATTTGGATTCTTCCTGAGCGAAAGAGCAGAAGAGAGTAAGCATGAATTCACCTTTAGGATCCATACTATCAATGTTTTCTTTTTCAAAGAATACAGGTACTCCTTTTAATTTTAAATCTCTTGTTGTTTGAAGAGCATCAATTGTATTTCTAGCGAATCTAGATACAGACTTAACTAATATAACATCTATTTTCCCATCAAGGGCATCTGTTATCATTTGATTAAATCCCCTTCTACGTTTCAAAGAAGTACCAGTTATTCCTTCATCATAATAAATATTAACGAGTTCCCAATCAGGATTAGATTTAATATAATTTTCATAATAATCTCTTTGAACTTGTAAAGAATGAAGCTGTTCATCTTGTTCAGTTGATACTCTTGCATATGCTGCGACTCGTTTTTTAGTAGGTACATTTTCAACCTTTTTCTTTATTGGAGTAATTTCTTTAATTATCTTTTTCATCGATTTCCTCCAACACACTAATTATAGGTTTATATTTTTTAATGAGCTTTTTCTTAAATGATATAAGTTCATCTTTTGTTATAAATTTATCTTTAAGCATTTGATTTAGAAGAAGACATGCAAATCTATATTTTATTTCGCCTTCAATTTGTTTATGACGCATAATAAAAACCTCCTTAAAGTTGTGTCTATCTATCACTCTAAAGAGGTTTAAAGTCAAGTTGTGTTAAACTTGTTTTTAAAAATTTTTATTGTATAAAATATGCATACCATACCTAAGTGTCACATCTGTCACGCCAGTCACGTGTCACTAAGTGTATATACCTAAAAATATAGGTTTAGAGGGTGCACCTTCATCTATAGAGGGTGCATTGTATTAACGTTACTTACCATACACATAATAGTAAACTAATCTCGATACAATCAATGTTTCGAGATTTTTTCTTTTTGTAATGGCTTAAATCTTCATGCTATTTTTTAACAATTTCCTTTCTTTTACTAATCTAAAGAATGTTCCTCTAGATACTCCTATTAATTTAGTTACTTCAATATTAGTTAATTTTCTATTAATATATTTATCCAATATATTAATAGTGTTAGGTGGTAGAGTAGCTTTTGGTCTACCAAACTTAACACCTTTTTCTTTTGCTATTCTAATACCTTCAGCTTGTCTTTGTTTAATATTAATCCTTTCGTTTTCAGCAACAAAACTAAGTACTTGTAAGACTATATCAGATATAAATTTACCAACTAAGTTTTTACCTTCAATTCTAGTATCTAAAAGTGGCATATCTAATACTTTAATATCAGCCCCTATTGTTTTAGTAATTCTAGCCCATTCTTCAAGTATCATATGATAATTTCTACCTAGACGATCTATTGATTTAATTATCAATAAATCGTCTTTTTTAATTTCTTAATTAACTTTTGATAATTATTTCTATTAAAATCCTTTCCTGATTCTTTATCAATATAGATATATTTATCATCTATACCTAAAGCCTTAATTTCTTCATATTGTCTGTCAATATTTTGATGTTTTGTTGATACGCGAATATATGCGTAAATCATGATAATCACCTCCAAATAGCATATAACAATAAAAGGTTGAAATTATCAAGTTATTTGAAAAAATAAAAAGATATCAAAATGATATAGAAATGTATAATTACTTTAGATAATGAGCCAGTAGATTTAATCAAGCGAAGTGATGTTAGAAAATCATATGCAATGGTTTTACAAGAAACATGGTTATTTGATGGAAGCATATATGATAATTTAACATATGGAAATAAAAATACAACAAAAGAAGAAGTAGAAAAAGTACTTGAAAAAGCAAGATTATCATCATTTTTAAACCAATTACCAAATGGTTATGATACTATTATCAAAGATGGTGGTAGTAACATATCAAAAGGTCAAAAACAACTTCTGACCATCGCAAGAGCTATGTTATTAAATGCCAATATGCTAATTCTTGATGAAGCAACTTCTAATGTTGACACAAGAACGGAAATTAAAATTCAAGGAGCAATGAAAGAATTAATGAAAGATAAAACAACTTTTATTATTGCCCATAGATTATCAACAATTCAAAGTGCTGATTTAATGCTGGTAGTAAAGGATGGAAATATCATTGAACAAAGTAATCATCAACAACTTCTAAAACAATATGGTTTTTATTATGAACTATATAATTCACAATTTAAGTAGAATTTAGCTAAACAAAAATTTCATACATAGGAGAAAATATGAATATAAATATATAAAGAATGAATTTAAATGAATAGAAAATAATTAAGTCAAAATCATTGGAAATACTATTTGATACTTGAAAAAAGATTTATGAAGTCAATAGAATATGTTGAACTTCATAAAGATAATTTTGATGCCTTTTCTATGCACTTTTAATCAATTAATTGAAATAATAATTGGAAATTCAGCTTTCAAATTCAAATTAATTTTATAATAAATTTTTACAAACCATAAATGTTTTTAAAGAACCCAGAATTGTAACTATCTTAATTGTTAGTTACAATTTTTTATTGCCTATTAATTAAACATTAGTGTATCAGTAATGTAATATGAATAATTTAAAATACTGGTGAAAAACTGTAATATATAATATCAAACCAAATTAAAATGCTTGACTTCGGTTGAATATCGAAATCAAGCATTATTGATATAAAATTATTTGTTTTAATTAGTTTTCATTTTCTGTTACAGTAAGCTTAGTAATTTCTTCGCTTATTGCTTCACATAGATTATTTTTTTCCATATTGTAAGCTTGTTTAACACAGTTATAAACAGCTGCAGCTTTACTACTTCCGTGTCCTTTAACAATTGTTTTAGAACATCCTAATAAAACAGCTCCACCATAGTTGTTATAATCCATAAAACTCTTAATATTCATTATATCTTTTTTTAGTAATAATGCTCCTAGTTTATTTTTAAAACTAGCCATAAAAGTAGATTTTAATAACTTTAATAATTCAAGACAAGCACCTTCGGTAGATTTAATTAGAACATTACCGCTAAATCCATCGCATACTACTAAATCATAAGAACCACTTAATAAATCTCTACTTTCCATATTACCTACAAAGTTAACAGAAGGAGTTTCTTTTAATAATTGATATGTTTCTTTTCGAAGAAGATCACCTTTTTCTTCCTCAGTACCTATATTCAATAAAGCAGTTTTAGGGCTTTTAATGCCATAGGCTTTTTCCATATATAAACTACCCATGATAGCAAATTGTTGCAAATATAAAGGAGTACAATCAACATTGGCACCACTATCGCAAACACCAACAATACCATGATTCATAGTTGGTAAAAGCGGACAAAAGGCAGGTCTTTTAACCCCTTTAATACGGCCGATTTTCATAACTGCCCCCGCAAGTATTGCACCTGTTGAGCCGATGCTAACTAAAGCATTAACTGATTCGTCATTTTTAAGTAGTTCAAATGATTTGTATAAAGAACTATTTGTTTTATGTCGTATTGCATCAGTAGGCTTGTTGTTACAAGTTATTTCATCAGGGGCGTGTACAATAGAAACTCTTTTTTTATCATATTCAAGTTTGCTAAGTTCATCGTTAATTTTTGCCTCATCGCCAACAAAAATAATTTCAATATCGTCTATTTCGTTAATAGCTTTAATTGCCCCTTCTATATTTACAGTAGGACTTTTATCGCCACCTAAAGTGTCTACTAAGATTTTTATCATATAATGTTACCTCATTTCTAGTATATTTTATCACTAAAAAATAAATTAGTCAAATTTAACAAAAAGACAAATGCAAATATAGTGATATTTTAATATAGTTTGACAAATTTTGTCGTAAATGTTAAAATATATGTATCACTAAAATAAAAAGGATGGAAGGATTTATATGTTAATATTATTTACAGACACGGATACTGATACTACGCCAGAAATAGCGAAGGAATATGGCTATAATTTAATTAGTATGCCGTACTCAGTGGGGGGGGAAGAAATTTTCCCATATGAGGATTTTGAAGTTTTTGACTATCAACCCTTTTATGCGAAATTAAGAAAAGGTACAATACCTAGTACTTCAGGAATATCTCCAAGTAAGTATATGAATTATTTTGAACCACATTTTCAAAATGGTGATGATATTTTATATGTACATTTTTCTACACAATTAAGTGGTACGTTTAACGCAATGAATATTGCGGTGGATGAACTACTTGAAAAATATCCTGATCGTAAGTTTTATACAATTGATACCAAAGCTATTACAATTTGCAGTTTAAATATTGTAAGAGAAATAGGCGACTTATATAAGCAAGGTAAAACAATTGATGAAATTATGGATTGGGCAAAAGAAGAAGTCGATAAATTTGCAATATATTTTTACGCAGATGATTTGAAGTTCTTCCAAAGAAGCGGAAGAGTTAGTAATTTTAAAGCTATAGTAGGTGACTTTTTCGGTATAAAACCAATTATAAATATTGGTAGCGATGGTAAAATGGTATCTATTGGAAAAGGCAAAGGTCGAATAGGTGCTCTTAGAAAAATTATAAGTTACGTTGAAGAATTGCAAGAAGATATAAAAGATCATCGTGTTATCATTGGTCATACGGATGCATTAGAAATTGCCGAAATGCTTGCAGAGATGTTAAGAGAAAAATTTGGACAAGATTTAAACATAGAATTTGTAATAGTAAACCCAACCGCAGGAAGTCATTGTGGGCCAGATGGAATTGGCGTTTCATTCCATGCAAAGCATAGGTAGTTAGTATGATAGAAGTAATCGAAGTTAAAACAAAAAAGCAAATTAGAGAGTTTATAAATTTTCCATTAAATTTATATAAAAATAATCCTTATTTTGTACCACCACTTTACATCGATGAAAAAAAGCTATTTAATAAAAACTACATATATAACGATCAAGCAGAAGCAGTTTATTATAATGCCTACCTAGATGGAAAAATTGTTGGCCGAATTAGTGGAATATTACAACATGCTAGTAATGAAAAATGGAATCAAAAACGCGTTAGATTTACTAGATTTGATTCTATAGATAATCAAGATGTCGCGAATGCTCTTTTTAGTAAAGTAGAAAATTGGGCAAAAGAACACCAAATGGAAGAAATAGTTGGACCTCTTGGCTTTTCAGATCTTGATAGAGAAGGCCTTTTAATTGAAGGCTTTGATCAACTTTCAACTTTTGAAGAACAATATAATTATCCATACTATCAAAAACTTATAGAAAATTATGGATTTGTCAAAGAAGTCGATTGGCTTGAAAGAAAACTTAAAGCACCTAAGGTAATTGATGAAAGATTAGAACGAGTAAGTTCATATATGATGAAAAAATGCAAATTAAATTTTGTTGAAGTAAAAAGTACAAGACAATTCTTAAAACAATATAGTGATGCCTTATTTGAAATAATAGACACTACTTATGATAATTTATATCAAACTGTGCCATTTACCGATGCTATGAAAAAGATGATGATTGATAATTTTAAATTAATCATTAATATTAAATATGTTGCAACAATCGTAGATGAAAATAATCGTGTTGTATGTTTTGGAATATGTTTCCCATCAATTGCGAAGGCTTTACAAAAATCAGGTGGTAGACTTACAATACCAGCCATATTCAGACTTCTAAAAGCTTTGAAAAAACCTAATATTATTGATTTAGGTTTAATTGGTGTTCTACCTGAATATCAAATGAGGGGAATTAGTACTGCCATTATTGCCGCATTGCAAAAAATGATTTCTGATGGAAACATTGAATATGCAGAAACTAATTTAAACCTTGAAACAAACAATAATATTCAAAACCAATGGAAAAACTTTGATGGTGAAATTCATAAAAGAAGAAGATCTTTTGTAAAGAGAATAAACTAAAAACTAATCCTGGATAAAATCCAGAATTAGTTTTTTATTTCACAAAAAAGTAATACTTTAGAAAAAATTAAACAAATCTTTCGACAAAGTTCACAAAACTATCACTTTAGTGTGCTATAATGCTAGTGAATGTATATGTTGGTGTCAATGCATATATATTCCATATATAAATCCTCTTTAATAGTGAAAAGTAACCACCTTAAATGGTTACTTTTCTTTTTTATTTAAGTTTATTAATTATATTGTTGTTGCCAAATATATATACGTGATCATGGGCTTTAAAAACATATTCAGCATTTGGAAAATTAACTTCGTTATTAGACAAAACTGCTATTACATTAATATTGAGTTTTTTGCGAACATTTAATTCTAAAAGATTTTTATCAATCCAACTTTTTGGAACTTCAACTTCGTATATACTATATAAACTTGATATTCTTAAATAATCTAATAAATTTTGGGCATCGCATTTTGTAGCAATTTTTTCAGCGATATCTTTTTCAGGATATACTATTTCATCAGCGCCTGCCATTCGTAGAAATTTTGCTTGAATGTCACTATTAGCTTTTGAAATAATGTATTTCGCACCTAAATCTTTTAAATGAGAAGTTATTTCTAACGATGCTTGAAAATTTTGCCCTATTGCTACAATACACGCATGATAATTTGGAACCCCAAAATCTTTTAACGCAGCGATATTCATACAGTCAACAATATATATGTTTTCAAAATCATTTGACAAAGCATCAACGACTGATTTGTTAGAATCAACGATGCATACTTCATTACCCATTTCTTGTAACTTGTATGCTAAATGTTTTCCAAATTCACCAATACCAATAATTAAAAATGATTTCATATTAACCTACCAATACCTTTCCTTCTGGTTTTTCTAAATAAATATTTTCTGACTTTTTCAATAATAAATCAAACAGTGAGAATGCGCCCAATCTTCCAACATACATCAAAAATGTGAGTATTAATTTTGTGGCAACGCACGCATAACTAGATAATCCAAGTGATAAACCTACAGTACCAATACCTGAAATAACTTCAAATAATACACTTTCAAACATTACATTGGGTTCAATAGCACAAATAACAAGTGTTGAAATAATGGTTATAATCAAATATGCTAAAACCAATGCACTTGATTGTTTAACAATATTATTATTAACCCGTCTTTTAAATAAGACAATTTTATCTTTACCTCTAGCTAGGCTAACAAGGTTTGCGATGACAACAACTATTGTAGTTACTTTGACTCCACCAGCGGTTGATCCTGTAGATCCACCAATAAACATTAGTACCATTGTCAGTAGTTTTCCAGAACTTGTTAAATTGTTTAAATCTAGTGAATTGAAACCGGCAGTTCTTGGACTAACAGACAAAAATAGTGCATTCAGTATTTTCTCATTAAAAGGTAGATATGTAAATTTGCCGGCATTACCAAAATTTGTAAATTCGAAAATAAAATAAAATATAGCGGGAACTAATATTATGATGCCATTAAATACTAAGACAATTTTAGAATGTAATTCGTATTTTTTGAATTTTAAACCATGGTCGAAGAAATCTGACCAAACAACAAAGCCTAATCCACCAAAAATAATTAATAGCATTATAGTTGATAGTACAATCCAATCACTTTGATAGTTAATGAGTGACACTCCAAATAAATCAAATCCAGCATTACAAAAGGCAGAAACAGAATGGAAAATACCAAAATATATGGCTTTGCCAATTTCCATATCAGAACTGAATCTAAGTGACAAAATGATTGCGCCAACAATTTCACAAAAAAGAGTGAGAAGAATAATTCGTTTTATTAGAGTTGTAACGCCTGAAATTGAATAGCTTCCTGCAGATTGCATCAACACTGTTCTGTGATAAATGCCAATATTCTTTTTAAACATCATAAGTATAAGGCTTATAATTGTCATAAAACCAAGACCACCAATTTGAATTAGGACTAAAAGCACAATTTGACCAAATGTACTCCAATTAGTGGTAGGGAATGGTATTAATCCAGTTACACAAGTAGCAGATGTTGCGGCAAACATCGCGTCATACCATTCAATTTTTTCTGTAATATTTTTGGATATAGGTAAAAGCAATAATATTGTTCCAATTAAAATAGTAATAAAATATCCTAGAAACAATATACCTACAATCGAAAGATGGTGTTTTTTCATAAGGTATCAACCTCCGTATTATTTATTTTTTACTTTTTCAATCGCAAAAACAATTGGTGGAACAATTAGTAATTGTATTAAAATACCAGGCCAGGCTTTAATAAATGCTCCTGATAAAAAGGCTTTAAAACCGAAAGATACATTAGAATTACCCAAAGCAATAAAGTACATTGTAATACCCCAAATAACTCTACCAATCAACATTGCAATAATAAGTGTTAAATACATTACTAGCCAATTATTCATTTTTGTTTTTTGAAGTAATTTATAAATTATCCCTGAAACAAAACCATATGTTGCAAGTTCAAAAGACATGGCGATACCAGTGGGAAAGATTGGTGGCATTCCAAACATTACATGTCGTAAAAGGGGTGCACAAAATCCTATTACTAATCCATAGGGCCATCCAATAACAAATCCACATATGATAATAGGCAAATGCATAGGTAGTATCATTGAACCAATTGAAGGTATTTGGCCAGTGAAAAATGGTAGGACTAATGCTAGGGCAAGAAAAATACCTGATGCGCAAATATTAAAAATTGTTTTCTTTTCTGATTTCATATTGCCTCCTATATAACTAAATAAATTATATAACAAAACCTGTCGTAAGTCAACTTTCATGAACTTGCAACGTGTGTAGTAAATAAAATGCGTAAGCGCTTGCAAATATTATATGAAAATGGTATAATATGGTTGTTAAAAATTAATAATAGGTAAGGGAAAGGTGTGTAATTAAATGGCTTATATTAATTATTCTCGTGAATTGTTAGACAGATTCTGTATGGAAGCTTTCCAAAAATTTGGATTTACAGAACAAGAAAGTAGAATTATTTCTGATGTTTTATTAATGTCAGATGACTTTGGAATTGAATCACATGGTATGCAACGTTTAGTTCGTTATCACAAAGGTATTGAAAGTGGCCTTATCCATGTTGACGCAAAACCAGAAGTAGTATTTGAAACTCCTGTATCAGCAGTTATCGATGGTCATTCTGGAATGGGACAACTTCTTGGTCACTATGCAATGGAATTAGCAATCGAAAAGGCAAAAAAATCAGGTGTTGGTATTGTTTCAGTTCGCAATTCCAACCACTATGGTATAGCTGGATATTATGCTAGAATGGCTATGGATCAAGGATTAATTGGTTTTTCTTGTACAAACTCAGAAGCAATAATGGTTCCAACTTTTGGTAAAAAAGCAATGTTAGGTTCTAACCCAATTGCTTGCAGTGCTCCTGCAGAACCCTATCCTTTCTTCTTTGACGCATCAACAACAGTTGTAACACGTGGAAAATTAGAAATGTATAACAAAATGAATAAACCTATACCAACAGGTTGGGCTGTTAATAAAGAAGGTCAATCTTCAAATAGTGCTAGTGAAGTATTAGGTAATATTAAAGCACATGAAGGTGGCGGCATTGTTCCACTTGGTGGTGATACTGAACAACTTGGCGGTCATAAAGGTTATGGATATGGTATGCTTTGTGAATTATTCTCATCTATTTTATCACAAGGTATGACCTCTGCTCATACTATGCAAAATGGTTACTCAGGAATTTGTCATGGATTTATGGCAATCAACCCTGCTTTCTTTGGCGATCCAAATGAAATTAAAGCTCATTTCAGTGAATATTTAACTGAACTTAGAGAAAGCCCTAAAGCTAATGGCGCAACAAGAATTTACACTCATGGCGAAAAAGAAATGGAAGCAATCAAAAAGGTTAGAGAAAACGGTATTCCAGTAAATGAAAACACAGTAAAAGAAATGATTGCAATGGCAGAATATTTAGGTATGGACGTTAAAGCATACTTTGGCGATTTCAAACCAAGCGATAGCAATTTCAAGAGTAGTTACTAAAATAAAGGAGAAAGAAAATGGCAGAAAAAACAGTATACGAAAGAAGTCTTGAACTTCATGAAAAAAATCATGGTAAAGTAGAAGTAATTTCAAAAGTAAAAGTTGAAAATCGTGAAGATTTATCATTAGCATATACACCAGGTGTTGCGGAACCATGTCGTAAAATTCATGCTAACCCTGATGATGTATATAAATATACAGCAAAAGGTAATTTAGTAGCAGTTGTATCAGATGGTACAGCAGTATTAGGTTTAGGAGATATTGGCCCTCTAGCAGGTATGCCTGTAATGGAAGGTAAATCAATTCTATTTAAAGAATTCGCCAATGTAGATGCATTCCCAATTTGTTTAGATACAAAAGATGTAGATGAAATTGTTGAAACAGTAAAGAGAATTGCTCCTTGTTTTGGTGGTATAAACCTAGAAGATATATCAGCTCCACGTTGCTTTGAAGTTGAAGCGCGTTTGAAAAAAGAATTAGATATACCTGTATTCCATGATGACCAACATGGTACAGCAATCGTAGTATGTGCTGGCTTAATCAATGCTTTAAAAGTTGTTGGTAAGAAAATGGAAGATATTAGAGTTGTTATTAATGGTGCTGGTAGTGCTGGTATTTCAATTTGTAAATTAATTTTACAATTTGGTGTTGGCGATGTAGTTCTTGTTGATAGACAAGGTGCATTATGCCCTGGTGAAGAATGGATGAATCCCGCCCAAAAAGCAATGGCAGAAGTAACAAATAAGGATCATCAAAGAGGTTTATTAGCAGAAATCATCAAAAATAAAGATGTATTCATCGGTGTGTCTGCACCAAATCTTGTTACTGCCGAAATGGTAAAAACAATGGCAAAAGATCCAATTATTTTTGCTATGGCTAATCCTACTCCAGAAATTATGCCAGATGTTGCTAAAGCAGGTGGCGCTAGAGTAGTTGCAACAGGCCGTTCAGATTTCCCTAACCAAATTAACAATGTATTAGTATTCCCTGGTATATTTAGAGGTGCTTTAGATGTTAGAGCTACAGACATCACTGAAGAAATGAAATTAGCCGCAAGCCGTGCTATCGCTTCATTAATCACACCTGAAGAATTAAATGAAGAATACATTATCCCTTCTCCTTTTGACAAACGAGTTTGCTCAGTAGTTGCAAAAGAAGTTGGAAGAGTTGCTCGCGAACAAGGTATCGCAAAGGCTTAATAAAAAATAAAATGTGCAATCAGTTGGTTGCACATTTTGTAAAAAAGAAAGGAATAAAAAATGGCTGAATTTAAATTACCATATTATAAAGGACATATTGATTGCACAATACCTGATGAACTTGTTGCGGGGGTACTTGTATCAAAAACTGAAAGTTACGTACCTACAATGTCTGAACAAGAATTAGTTAGAGATGCACTTAATAATCCAATTAATTCATTACCGCTTTGCGAACTTGCAAAATCTAAAAAACATATAGTAATAATCTCAAGTGATCATACAAGACCAGTACCAAGTCATATAACTATGCCTATTTTATTAGAAGAAATTCGCAAATATAATAAAGATGTAAAGATAACTATTCTTATAGCAACAGGTATGCATAGACCAACAACTCATGAAGAATTGGTTAATAAGTATGGTGAAAAAATTGTAAAAGAAGAAGAAATAGTAATCCATAATGCATATGAAGATTCAGATATGACATTTAAAGGGATTCTACCATCTGGTGGAGAATTATGGGTGAATAAATTAGTAGATGAAGCAGATTTATTAATAAGTGAAGGCTTTATAGAACCCCACTTCTTTGCGGGATTTTCCGGTGGTAGAAAATCAGTATTACCAGGTATAGCATCTAAAAAGACTGTACTATGGAATCATAATGCTAAATTTATTGCAAATAAGAATTCAAGAGCAGGTAACTTAGAAGATAACCCTATTCATAAAGATATGCTTTTTGCCGCAAAGCAAGTTAAACTTGCTTTCATCTTAAACGTTGTAATCAATGGTGAAAAGAAAATAATAAAAGCTTTTGCGGGTGACTTAGAACAAGCACACAAACATGGTTGTGAATTAGTGAAAGAAATCGCTCAAGTTAAACCAATATATTCGGATATTGTTATAACAACAAATGGAGGATATCCACTTGATCAAAATATATATCAAACAGTAAAAGGTATGACGGCTGGTGAAGCTTGTGTAAATAAAGGTGGTGTAATAATAATCTGTTCATCTTGTGCTGATGGAACTGGTGGTGATTTCTTTTATAAACTACTTGCCGATAATCCTTCAGCTGAAGTAGCATATCAAAAGTTAAATGATGTTGATCCTAAAGATACTGAGTTTGACCAATGGGAAGCACAAATATTAGCTAGAATTCTTTGCAAAGCAAATGTTATAATAGTTTCAGATAAGTGTAATCCAAAAATAATTACATCAATGCATATTAAACATGCGTATACTTTAGAAGAAGCTTTAGAAAAAGCTCGTTCAATAGTGGGTAAAGATAAAAAAATAACAGTAATCCCTGATGGAATAAGTGTAATATTTTAATAAAAGGTTTGACAAAATATAACATTTTTGTTATAATATATAAGAATCCTTGAGGGAGTAGTAAGCGTCATAATAACGTAGCAAGTCAACATCCTGACTATATAAAGTAGTCTGGCTTGGTTTAAATTACGAGACTCATGTATAACTTAATTGTTATACATGAGTTATTTTTTATATTTTCATAACAAAAAGGTGATAATTAAAAATGGAATGGAGTATAGGATTTTTTATAGTAAGTATTGCACTTGGAATAAGCCTTGCTATGGATGCTTTTTCAGTATCATTAGCAAATGGTTTAAATGAACCAAATATGAAAGTAAGACATATGTGTATAATTGCGGGCGTGTTTGCTTTCTTCCAAGCATTGATGCCAATGTTAGGTTGGGTTTGTGTATATTTTTTCGTAACTCAATTTAAGATGTTTCAACCTTTTATCCCTTGGATTGCTTTAACACTACTTTTATTCATTGGAATAAAAATGCTAGTTGATGGAATTAAAGATAAAGATGGTGAAGGAGATGAAAAAAAATATCATCATTTAACTTTTAAAGTATTATTAGTACAAGGCATTGCAACATCAATAGATGCTCTATCAGTTGGTTTTACTTTTGTTGAAGAAGGATATAACTGGTTAGGTTCCCTGGTTTGCTCATTAATAATATCGGTTGTTACATTTGGAATATGTATAACAGGTGTATTACTAGGTAAAAAATTTGGAACAAAGCTTGCTGGAAAAGCAACAATTTTAGGGGGAACAATTTTAATTATCATTGGAATAGTAATTTTTGTAAAAGGCATGGGCTTTTTACCATTCTTAAAATAGGAGGATTTAAATGTTTATATCAATAGTTTTATTTATAATCGGATTAGTATTATTAATATTTTGTGGCGATTGGTTTGTTGATGGGGCAACAGGAATCGCTAGAAAATTTCATATCCCAGAATTAATAATTGGTGCAACCGTTGTTTCAATTGGTACAACGTTGCCAGAAGTAATGGTATCTGCCGATGCCGCAATCAAAGGTCAAGGTGCAACAGCCTATGGAAATGCAATAGGATCAATTATTTGTAATACAGCTTTAATACTTGCAATAACAATTGCGGTAAAACCATCAAAAGTTGACAAAAAAAGTTTGAAAACTCCTGTAATTTTCTTCTTTGTTGCAGCTTTAATCTATGTGTTAAATGCATACATATTTAAACGTTTCTCATTAGCTTCAGGAATAGTTTTACTTTCAGTATTTATAATATATATGATTTACACATTAATCACAACCAAAAAGCGAATGGCTCAAGAAGTAAAAACAACTGAACCTGTAGAAGAGAATCAAAACGAAGAAGAAGAGGAAGAAAAGGAAAAAAAAGAAAAACCAGTTTGGCAAAACATATTATTATTAGTTGTTGGGGCAATAGGTATTGCATTTGGTGCTAATCTATTAGTTGATAATGGTGTAATCATTGCGGGGGCAATGGGAGTACCTGAATCAGTAATTGCTTTAACAATGATAGCTTTAGGAACATCGCTTCCTGAACTTGTTACATCTATTACTTCACTAGTTAAGGGACATGGTTCTCTTTCGTTAGGAAATATCATTGGCGCTAACTTCTTTAATTTAGTTTTAGTAAGTGGTATTTCAACAACACTTTCTCCATTTGATTTACCAGTTGAAAAAACAATTGGAGGTTTAAACGCTTCTTTAGTTGTTGATTTACCATTAATGATAATAGTTATGTTAATCGTAACAATACCTGCTTTAATTAAGGGAAAATTAACTAGAGCACAAGGAATAATATTACTAGTTTTATATGCTAGTTTCTTAGTTTTCCAATTTTTAATTTAATAAAAAAAAGATAAATTTTGTCATTTTTGTTGACATATAGAAATAAAAATTGATATAATAAAAATGTTAGATGGGATATGTAAAAGTATTTATATAACGAAAATTAAGGGGATAAAATTGAAGGCAGTAAGCAAAAAACTAATAAAAAAATTACAAAATCGTGATGCAGATGCCTTTCGAATAATATTTGATTATTACTCAAGTAAGATATATTATCTTGCACTAAAATATACACAGAATATTGATGATTCTAATGATTGTGTACAGGAGGTATTTTTAAGAATACTAAATCATATTCAAGATTTCAATATTCAAAAAGCAAATTTTGGTACATGGGTATATACAATAACAATGAATTATTTGAAAGATAAGATGAAATGCGATTGTAGGAGAAAAAAGGTATATTGTTTAGATAACGATACAGTATACGAAACGGGAGTAAGTAGTGATATACATACTAATATTCAATTAAGTGAGATTGAAAAAGCGGTTGGGGAAGAGTCATACCAAATATTATTGTTGAAGGTAGGACTTCACATGACTTTCGACGAAATAAGTCGAGAACTTGGAGAAACACCAAGTAAAATAAAAAGAATTTATTATAGTGCGTACGAGAAAGCAAGAGAATATGTAAAGCGGGGGGATATGAATGAAAAAAGTAGATAACGAAATCCAAAAAGAACTTTCTTACAACTATCATACAGCTTTTGAAGCTGATCACGTCATTAACATGACTGAATATTTTGATGAACCACCAAAAAAATCTAATTCATTTGCAAAATTAAGTCCATCAATATGCGTAGTAGCATTTACAGCTATTGTACTTATGGTAAGTGTGTTATCCATTTACTTGTTTAATGGTAGAAAAATTTTAGTAAACACTAAATATGAAAAAGATGATCGCAAAAAATTAGAACAAATTAGTAAGCTTTATTACTATGATTTGTTTGATAAATATAACAATATTAATCACTATCCAATTTTTGTAACTAGTATAGACCAAGAAGCTATGATAGCTATATTTACTAGCAATGAAAATGATGGTTCTACTAAAATTTATTATGACTACCATTTAATTGGAACTAGTAACCCGTTAGTAGTTACTTTAACAGTTAATGATAATACATATAACATTAATGGTGATAATTCTGTAGGTTATATCAAAACTTTTGAGAAAAATGAGGATATAAAACTCAATATTTCCATTGAATGCAATGGTAAAAAATCAACATTTATTATTGAAAAATAGAAAAAAATAAAAATTTTTAGTTTTTTTAGGAGGAAGTAAACAGCAATGAAAAAGGCAATAGCATTTGTAGTAATGGCTATCGCACTAATCTGCATGATAACTACAATACATCATTATACGTATAATAATGTATACTACGAAACAAGTAAAAGATACGAAACAATGTCACTAGAAAAGGGGGAAGTGGCATCGGATATTATCGATGATGATGTTGTAGTCCGTGTTAAAGTAGATTATGGGGGTAATCTTTTTGAAGCAATTGAAGGAATTCAAAATCAGCATTTGAAAAATATCAATGATGATTCAACTAATGAAGAAGTCGTAGAAGCAAGACGAAAGATGCGTCAAGCAATGCGTGAATTTCATTTAAGTACAAATTATCAAAGATTAGAAACATTGAATCTAACAAATTATGAATCAGTATATGTTTCTACATATAGTCCGTATATTGAATATACATATAGCGCTACGGACTTTGTAAAAAATAAAAATACTATACTATCTAGTATATCGGCAAATCGGGGGGTTGAATCGGTATATGTAGCTGATGGTACAGTAGATTATAAAGAACAAATGGCAGGAGCAATTAGACATGCTGGTATGTCAGATGTGGTTCTAAATAGAACATATACAGGATCGGGGGTAGTTGTTGGAGTATTAGAGCCTGGCATTATAGATAAAAATTTCGCTGGGTTAGAGGGCACAAATTATAAAATAAAAAAACAATTTCTTCTTGATAACACGGTAGATGATCATACTACATATATGGCAACATATATAGCTGGTAAAAATGGAATAGCTCCAAATGCAAAAATTTTAAGCATAAGTTTAAATGGATCAGTAGTTAATGAAATCGATTGGATGGTTGATAATGATGTCGATATCATTAATATGAGTTATTGTGAGGCTACACCAACAGGAGTTTATTCATCAGAATCAGCATATGTTGACTACATTGCTTATACAGAAAAGGTTGTAATGATTGCGGCTGCAGGTAATGAAAGCGGAAATGGGGGAACTGGCTATCTAGGGAATCCTGCTTTAGCTCTAAATGCAATAACAGTTGGAAGTACTAATCATTTTAATGATGCAGTTGCAAGTTTTTCATCGCATGTTGTTGCTGACTACTCATCAGACAAACCAACACTTTGTGTTGTTGGGCAAGGGGTATTAATACCTGATGCGGGGGGAATCGCTATGAGTGGTACTAGTGCTAGTGCTGCAGTTGTTTCTGGAATTAGTGCACTTCTCCTAGAACAAACACCGGGGTTTAAATTGTATCCAGCAAGACTTAGAGCATATTTAGTAGCTCATTGTAAAAGACTCGATGGATACGAATATACACCATCTAGGCCTATTAATGAATATCTTGGTGCAGGTACATTGGATTTATTATTTAAAAATAGTCATAGAAAAGTTCATTGTACTGAAACATATTGTAGACCTGAAGATACAGATGAATATTTTTTCAATTTTCATGTATCTTTAAATAAAGGGGAAAAACTTAGATTTGCCGTAAGTTGGTTAGCAAAAGCAACAGGTAACGTAGGAGAAACCGTATACGGCGACTATGATTTGAAATTGGTAAGAGAAGGCACAATAGTTGAAACATCTAATTCGGTAAGGTCTAATGTTGAAGTCCTTGAATGGGTCGCTCCTAGTAGCAAATACTATTATTTGAGGATAATAAAATACGGGGATTGGATATATAATGAGCCTTATTTAATGGCTGATGAATTATCTTATTGCTTCTGGATTGATAGCGCAGAAAGTTAAAAAATGATTTTGGATTCGAAAATGAACACTAATGTAAAGACTGAAATATTAAATTATAAATAAAAATTTTCCAGCAAAAACTGAAGTGTTTGAAAAGACTGTCGATAGACAGCCTTTTTCTTTTCTACTTAAAGTTAAATATTTTCTTGCAATAATTGTAAAAATATGTTAAAATGATGTTGTAAAGAAAATACTTGTTAAGTTTGTAGTGGGGGAACACTCTTAAAAAATATCATATGATTGTAACCTCCCCATTTATAGAGAGGTTTTGTTTTTTAAAATAATATGATAATAAAAAATATGGGAGAAAAAATAATATAATTATATTTGTATTATATATTTAATAATGAAAAAAATTGTTATAATAACGTTTTGTTTTATGGGTGTACTTTTGGCATTCTATTTAGGAAAATGCATAGGTTCTTGGCCTAACTCTAAAGAAACGATAAGTGCAGTTGAAAAAGATAGTGGACTAAAAATTCCATCTGATGGCAAAGTAGTTTTTACTATTTCTGATAATGTATTTATGCATGGAAGACTTGGACAATATACTGCCATATCGTTCAATGATAAACCGGAAGAATTTCTTTCTTCAAATAATTTTTCAAGTGAATTACCAAGTGATTTTCAGAAACAATTTTTAGAGGGATTTGAAAGTTGTTATACAATAAAAAGAGAAGATGTTATGGATAAATTTTATCCTGATTTTGAAGGAGAAGATTATTATCTATATCTTGAAAATAAAAGTGTCTTCTTTGTATATGATAGCGATAGAAAACTTTTAATGGTATTAAGCGCAGTAATTTAATATTTAAGTTTTCAATAAACTTACCATAATTGTAATGTTCATAAAATGTTAAGAACATTTTTAGAAAGCAAACAAAAAAGCCAAAGTTTTACTTTAGCCTTTTTTTAACGATTATTTTGTACCCTTTAATATACTTTCTCCCGCAATTCCAGATGAAGTAATATCACGGTTGTTCAGTATTTCATCGATTAAACTATTTGATAATAGGCCTTTTTCTAATACAATTTCTTTAATAGTTTTATTTTCTTTCATTGCCTCATTAACAATACTACAAGCAGTATCATATCCAATATGAGGAGTAAGAGCAGTAATTAGGAAAACGCTATTATCAATGTGATATTTCAAGTTAGGATTTACTTTTAAATCGGTTATAGCAAGATTATTGAATGTTCTTGCGGCACGACGTAAAGTAGTTATCTCTTCAAATAAAGACATTAAAATTAATGGTTCAAAGACATTTAGTTCTAATTGACCAGCTTCAATTGCTTTTGTGACAGTAACATCTAATCCCATGACGTAGAAGCATACTTGGTTAACAACTTCAGGTATTACTGGATTAAATTTACCAGGCATAATAGAAGAGCCAGGTTGAACGTTAGGTAAAATAATCTCATTAAAGCCATTTGGACCACTACTTGCCATAAGTCTTAAGTCACTTGCAGTTTTTGATAAATCAATAGCAAGTAATTTTAGCATACTACTTGCATAGCCGAATGCATCTAAATTTCTTGTAGCATCTATTAGGTTTTTAGCGATTCTTACATCTTCACCTGAAAATTTAGAAAGGTGTAAGATAACTTTTTTACAATATTTTTCATTAGCATTTAAGCCAGTACCAATGGCAGTACCACCTAAATTTACTTCTAATAAAGCATCAATTGCTGTATCAATCCTTTTGATGTCTCGATTTAAAGCACTAGCATAAGCATAGAATTCTTGACCTAAAGTAATTGGTAATGCTTCTTGTAAATGGGTTCTACCAGTTTTAATAACATTTTTAAATTCTTCGGCTTTATCTAAATATGAATTATATAATTTTTTTAATTCAACTTGTAATTTCTTTAATTGTTTTACCACCGCAATTTTTCCGGCTGTTTGAATTACATCACTAGTAGATTGACCAAAATTAACATGATCATTAGGGTGAACAAAATCATAGTCACCTTTTCTACCACCTAGAAGTTCGTTTGCACGATTAGCAATGACTTCATTAGCATTCATGTTAATACTAGTTCCAGCTCCACCTTGGATTAGATCAGTTACAAACTGACCATGTAAGCGTCCATTAAGTATTTCATCACAAGCTAGCATAATTGCTTTACCAACTTTTTCACTGATGTTCCCCGCATCAATATTAGCTTTTGCGGCAGCCTTTTTTACTATGGCTAGAGCCTTAATTAATTGTCTACATATACCACGTTTAGTTATTTCAAAATTTTCTTTTCCTCTTAGGGTTTCTATACCATAGTACGCTTCAGCTGGTACTTGGCGTTCACCTAAAGAGTCTCTTTCTATTCGGTATCTCATATATATTCTCCTCAGTAATATGTTATATTAGCGATAATTCATTTTAATATTTGCTACATATATAATACCACACTTTGCAAAAAATAGCAATTATATTTTACTATAAAATTAAATGATATATTTTTCCTCTTTTTGCATAAGTTGTATTAAGGTGATAAATGTGAAATTACAAGTAAAATATTGTGATAGATTAAAAGGAAATATCAAAGTAAGTGGTTCAAAAAATTCAAGTTTAGCTTTAATGGCATGTTGTCTTTTAACTAATGAAGAGATTGTATTAGAAAATTTCCCTAATATTTTAGACACTAAAAATATGTTGAAGATTTTAAAAGAAATAGGTGTAAAGTCAAAATACAATGTCTTTAAAAAAACACTAAAACTCAAGACTATCAAAATAATACCTAATCTTATTACTAAAAATATGAAAAAGCTTAGAGCTTCTTATTATGTTATGGGTGGCCTTGTTTCAAATAGATTAAATTTTGAAAGTTTGTATCCTGGTGGATGTTCTTTTATGAATCGGCCAATAGATTATCATTTAAATGCATTTGAAAAACTAGGATATGAAATAGAAAAAAGTGAAGAGTGTATAAAATTCAAAACATCGGATATTAGTGATTTTCCCATAGAAATAAAACTAGAAAAACCATCGATTGGTGCTACTATTAATATTTTAATTGCAAGTGTTAAAAGATTCAATAAAACAATAATATATAATCCTGCTCTAGAACCAGAGGTAATACAAGTAATAGAATTACTAAATAAAATGGGGGCATTTATAAAATATGATAATCAAAAGATAATTATTAAAGGGGTTGAAAGATTACATGGTACAAAGTTTAAAATAATGCCAGATAGAATTGAAGCAGGTAGTTACTTGTTGCTAGGGCTTGCTCATCCAACTTCCAAAATAACTTTAACTAATGTTGAAAGCAAATATTTAGAAGAGGTCTTAACTGTTATAAGAAAGATTGGAGGATTAATAAATATTAAAAATCAAAGTATAGAACTAATTAGTCCAACTAAACTTAATGCAATTGATGTAGTAATAGATATATATCCTTCTTTTCCAACTGATTTACAACAAATATTAACTGTTGTATGTACAAAAGCAGAAGAAACTTCGACAATCACTGATAATATATATGTAGGGCGTTTTTCACAAGTAAAAGAATTAAATAAAGCAGGCTGTACAATTGATACACTGGACAATAAAATAGTAATTAATCCAACTAATTTAAGTGGAACAACTCTTGAGGCTCAAGATTTAAGGTGTGGATTTGCTTGTATAGTAATTGGTAGCATTGCAAATAATGTAACAGTAATTGAAAAAAGTGAAAATATTTTTAGGGGTTATGAAAAAATATTAACAAAGCTTAGAAAAATTGGTATTCCTATCAAAAAAATTGAATAAAAGTAATTTATATGGTATAATAAACACAATTAAAGAAAGAGGGAATAAAGATGAATGAGGCTATAAAATTTATTTTCATAGGTATAGATGTATTAACACTTGTATGCATGATTTTTTATCTGATAAGAGGATTTAAAAAAGGAGTTATAAAATCAGTGATTGATGTTGTTGTTAAGTTAATATTGCTTATCTTATCTTTTGTTATTGCAAAACCTCTCGCAACAAAATTAGTTGGTTCAAAAATCAGTTTCATAACAGGAGATCAAACAGTTAATGAATTTGTTAAAACTCAAGTAGCAAATTCAATGTTTGATGGAAAGACTGAGCAAATGACTTCAACTGGATTAGATGTAATGACCGAAGACATCTTGCTATCAGTGGTTCAACTTCTTATTACTGTGATTCTATCATTCTTTTTATTAGTTGTTGTTGGCAACATCATAAGAATGATAGTTTCGGGTATTATTGGTAAAAAGTTTGATGCAAAACCTAGCTTAACTAGTAGATTATGTGGAATGTTAATAAGTTTTTGTGGCTTTCTAGTATTCTTTTATTTCTTATTATTACCACTATATGGAATAGAAGAAATTGCTCAAAAAACTTTAAATGAAGTATCTTCTGTTAGTACCGAATATTCAGCACCATCAGCTGCAATAAATGATGCTTCTTCTTCATCGATAATTTATAAAGTAACTACTTCAATTGGAAAATCAAAAGATGGTTATTTTGCCCTCCCCGCAAAACGTTTTGGTAGTTCTACTAAAATTAAAATAGGCGATGGCGAGATAAACGTAATTAAGGATTTAGATCCAATTATGCCTAATTTGGGTAGATTTGTTCAAATAAAAGAGGATTTAGATAACGCTAGTGATAAAAATGAAAAAGTAGATGCATTTAAGAAAAGCGATATTGAAATAATGATTAATTGTCTCAGCAATAGTACAATAATATCAACTTTATATAAACCAGTTATTGGAATGCTTGAAAGTAACCAAGGTAATGAAATTATTAAAAGATATAACTTTGATTTTGAAAAACTAAAGAATATCAATATAAATGAAGATATCAAAAAAACTAAAAACTTTTTTGAAACTGTATATGACTTATTACAAGCAATGGATTTAGAAAAAATTGATGATGTTCAAACACTATTGAACGACGAAGAAGTAACTAACAAGTTATCAGAGGCCTTAAAACTTTCAAATGATTCTCAATTGTTTAAGGAGTGCTTTCCTAAAATTGTATATTATCACTTACAAGAATCTTTAACTGATTCTGATTATGCCTTCTTAAAAGATGTTATAACTTTAGAATATGTTGAAAATTATTTGCCACTTGATATTACTACACTATGTGAAATATATAATCTTATCAACCAATCAAAGATTTTTGATAAAGATGAAGAAGGTAATTACGTTTTAATCGATGTTAACGTTCCTGGCAATCGTGAAAAAGTAGAAAATTTTATCGACAAATGTTTAGACCTTAAAATTATTGAAGGTAATGAAGGAATAATATTTAAAGCAATAGTTAACATTACCGATTTAAGCAAATACATCGAATATGAAGATAGCACTACACAAATTGATTTTGAAAAAGAAAAACCATTACTAAAAAATGTAATACTAGATATTTTCGTAATTGGTAACGAAATTAAAGACATTACTGTTGATATTAGTAGTTTAAGTGACTATGAAGAAATTTCAAAAAAATTTGCAATGTTATTAGATGACATGCAAAAATGTGAAATAACTAAACCATATGTTTTTACGATTGTTGATGCAATCATAAAAAATGCAGGATATGAACTATCATTTACTGAAAATGAAAAAAATCAAATAATCAGTAACACTTTCACGGCTGAATTTGCAACATTGTTTAATATTATTAAAGAAGCAGAAACTATTTTTGGTAGTGATCCTTTAGAAAATAATATTGACGTAAGTAAATTAGAAGGAAGTCAAGTTTCAGCATTAATGAAAAAAGCAAGCACTTCAGTTATTTCTTCAAGAATAGTTGGAACTATTCTTACTAAGGCTTTAGGCCCTGATGGATTAGATATAAATCCAGTTGATGAAAATGGTAATGTAAAATATGATTTTTCAACTAGTGAAAATATCTACAAATATTCTGATACAGTTGGAAATATGATAGATGTAGCAAATGCCCTAGAAAAAGTTAACAGTACATTAGGTAGTGTTGAAGATATTGATATAAATGAATTAGCCTCTTCTCTTGAAAAATTAGATGAAGTATCAAACAATACTGAGTTGTTAAATGATATGGTTCATACAATTTGCAATAATAATGATTTAATCATTGATGAAAATGTTGACTGGAAAAAAGAGTCTGAAGTTGTAAAAGAAATATTGACTGATTACAAAAACTCTGAAGATAAAGAAAACTATAGCATTAGTGGTAATACTGAGTTGTTAGAGAAATTACAAGATACAGAAGTTGCGGTAGACATATTAAAATATTTTGGTATAACAGAATGAAAAACGAGTAGAAATACTCGTTTTTTTGACATTGTCTTATATTTTTACATAAAAAAACAAAAAAACAACGTGTTAGACATTGTTATACAATAAAATACAAATTATTTGTGATAAAAATGAGCTAATTTGTATTTTATTAAAAATAGAATTGACACAGTAAAAAAATTAATATATAATCAAAGTGGGTTTAAAATAAATGAACCCATATTAGTACACTATATCATATGAGGGAGGGGAATAAAGTATGAAAAGTGTTAAAAAACTTATGCTTGCAATTGTATTTGCAATGATTATCAGTTTGGGGCTATTTTCTAGCACATTGAGTGCAAAAGCTGAATCTGCTAATGCAATTGAACAAATGACACCTTGGATTTTGACTTTTGATAACGGACAGATAGTACATATAAAAAAAGAAAACCAACAATACATTGAGGTTGCATCTAATAGTATATCTGTAACATATATGGATACTACAGGTGAAACATCTGGTGGTTATTTTGAAATTTGGGTTCCAGATATTGGTGTAGTTCCAGAAAGACCAATTAGTGATACAATATATCTTGAAAACGGCCAAACTCAAACATTTGATTTAGGCGGCACTGTTACTTTTAGATATAAAACAGGCGATGATACAAGTTATTCTGGTGGATTTACTTCAGTAAGTATGTATATATCTCGTTCTATTATAACATCAGATAGAATCAGCACTAATTATGTTGAAGGTCAATATGTATATGAAAGAGTAGACTTCTGTGAATGGGATACTTTCAGATATGGTGACCAATATCTATATAGCATCTTAAGAAATTTAAGAACTGGTGAAGTTAAAACTCAAAGTGATTTCTGTTTCTGGTATGTAGAAGAACCTGGAGAATATGAATTAGAAATTCAAAATAAATTTAGAAATGAATCAAGAACTTGGTATTTTATTATTGAAAAGAATTCTTCATTTATCACATTAGAGAATTGGAATAATCAAGTTATAACACCATTAAATAATTGTGATTATACTTGGGCAGGCGTAAAAGTAAGCTATCCTACTAATTTAGGAATATCTAATATTAGTTATGAATATCAAGCATTTGATTCAGCGTATGTTGAAAAAGGAACTGTAGATAATGAATTTATATTCTGGAGAAAAGGCCAATACAAAGTTACAGTAACAACAAGTGATGGAAAAGTTTGTAGCAAATTCTTCACTATAACTAATTTTGATATTTTATGTGATCCACAAGGTGCATCTACATATGGTACAGAAGTATTACAAAACGGTGGTGAATATGGTGGAACAACTCTTTCTGTAGGTTATACAAGATGCCTATTCTTAGGTGGTAATGCACCAAGTCAATCAAGACTTAAATATAACTTTACATCTAGTAACAACGATATAGCAACAGTTAGTGAATATGGAACTGTTACTGCAAAACAAGCAGGTGTTGTTATTATTACTTGTACATTAAAGAGTAATCCAACAATTGTTTCAAAAATTGTTTTAATAGTTAGACCATAAAGTAATAATACAAGGTATGAACTTGATAAAGGTTCATGCCTTTTTTTGACATTACGGAATAAATATTTAATATTATTCATATGCTTTTTATGGCAAGTATTTATATTTTTTATGGTTAATGAAATTTTCCTATTTATATTAGCAACAAATAACCAAAAATAGCTTTTGTTTATCGACTATTTTTTCAAATATTTGCCAAATTATCAGTTCATAGTTAAAAACGCTTGCAAAAAAATTAGATTTTTGGTAAAATAAGTAAGTAAAGTCATGAAAAAAAGAGGTGAAAAATGATGGATTTTAATCAAATTTTACTATTCGCTGGTTTGGGATTACTAGTGTTAGTAATTTTGTTCGCACTTTGGGGCTTTCTTGGAGGCTTAAAGAGAGAACTTAAGTGTATCGCCGTTTTCATTGTTTTACTAGTTTTATTTTGGTTAGTATTCGGAGATGAGGCAACGTTATTAAACGCTAAATACGGCCAATCTATTGCGAAAGCAATGAATATTAACGATAATTCTATTACAACTGTTTGGGATGCAATTTTAGCATATGCTAGATTGAACATTCCTAATGGTAAAGTATTACTAGTTGAAGGAAAGGAAACGTACACGCTTTTCTATGCTGTGGTTTCTTGCTTAGCACGTGCTATCGGTTTGATAGTAGGTACTATTGCGGTAGTGGTTATTTGCCCAATAATAAGATTAATTACACATATTATTGGCTTAATCATTAATGGTTCAAAGAAACGTAAAGCATTAGCAAAAGCTGCTGCTGGAAGTGAAACTGAAGCTGGTGTTGAAGAAACAGAAGAAAAAGACTCAGAACAAGTTGTAATGACTAGCAGTGAAAAAGGTGTTGATGAAGCGGTAATCGTAAAAGAAGCAAACGAAATACCACAAAAGCCAAAAGGTAAGAGACGTTGGTGGGGTGCTTTCGCTGCAACCTTAAAGGGTATTTTCTTAATTATCGTATTGTTTACACCAATTTCTGGTTTATGTAATGTTCTTAACACTGCAACACCTGAGACACAAGCTATGCTTGATGATTTAGCAAGTGGTAAAGATAACAAAAAGAACACTGCAAATTCTGATAGTGCTATTGATATGTTATTTGAATTTTCAAAAGCATATGAAAATAGTGGTATTGGAAAATTTGTTGAAGGTTCAAGTTATTTCTTTGGTAAATCGTTTAGCGAAAGCATGTTCAACAATATAACAAGAATAGAAACAAAGAACCAAATATTAAATTTAGGAGATGAACTAAGTACATTAGTAAAAGCCGCTAATGAATTAAATGGAAAGACTGATATAGAATCATTAACTGATGAAGAAGTAGCGCGAGTTATGGACGCATTAAAGAATTCTAAATTATTAGTTGAAGTTATGCCTGTTGCTATTGAATATGCATACGAAATTGATGATATTAAGAAACTTATTAGTGATGCTAATCAAGCTGCCGCATTCTTAGATTTACGTTACAATAATTGGAAATCAGACTTATCAATTATTTTAGACACTGTAAAAGAAGCATACAAGTTAGATATATTCCCACTAAAAGACTTCAATTACTTAACAATGGATTCAGATCAATTAAGAAAAGCATTAAATGTTTTCTCTAATGCTGAAGTATCTGGAAAAGCTTTAGAAATTGCTTCTAATATTGCAACTAAACTTGACGTTGTTAAAGAAAAAGTTGGAGATATAACTATCAGTAATTTACTTACAATTGACTGGGCAAAAGAAATCAATACTCTTGTAGATGCTTATGAATTATTCCAAAAATTCGGTATTGATACATTCAAAGATTTTGATTTTAATGCGTTCATTAAAGAAGTTCTTAATACTGAAACTGAGAAAAACACTGCATTTGAATTAGTAGATAAAGTTCTTGATTTACAAATTCTTGAAACTGCTCTGGTTCCTACTGCTGTTGGATACTTATCAAAACAAGAAAAATTTAGTGAGATTTTAGCAGACGCTAATCAAACAAATGAATTTGCTGAATTAGGTAAGGTAGTTTCAATTAATGATATTAGAACATTAGTACATTCCGCAAAACTTGCAACTAATGCAGTTGATTTCACTGATTATCCAAATATTAATGTTGATTACTTCGCAATCGATGAAACTGTATTACGTGATACAGTAAACGAATTAGCAAGAATTGCATCATTAAATCAAATCGCTCAAGTAGGTTCAAAGATAGCTTTATCAATTGAAAAAGTTAAAGAATATACAGGTAACCTAAATGAAACAATTGATTTAACAAATGTTAACTGGGCAACTGATTTCAATAGTATTGTTGATATGTATTCTGAATTTAAAAAATTAGGCTATAAATCAATGGATGATTTCAAAGCTAAAGAATGGAACAAACAATTAGAAACAATTCTAAATGATGAACAAAAATATGAAAATGTAAAAGTTGTTCTAACAAAATTAGTTGGATTAGATTTATATAATGCTGCAGGTGGCGAAGCTATTCAAAACGTTTTGAATAAAATGTTCTCAAAAAATGCTCCAAAATTTGAAAACATTTTAGAGTTAACTGGTTTAACTGCTGATCAATGGCAAGAAGATATCAATAGCATTTTAGAAATTGCAAAAGCTGCAAGCGATATAAATGCTTTAGAATCATTTAATCCATTTGATTATAAGAATCTTGATTTAGTTAGTGATGAAGCAATTGAAAAATTAAAATTAATTGTTGATAGAGCTTTAGCATTAAATATTTTAGGAAATGATGAAATCAAAAATAATTTATTAGCAGCTGCTATTAATCAATATCAATTATTAATTGGTATCACAAGTGATAAATTTGCTGGAACTGATTGGAAAAACGAAAGCAATTTAATTCTTGAAGTAATTGATGCATATGCTAAACTTAACAAAGTAAAAGGCTTTGATATATATGATATTCAAAACATTAAATGGCAAGAATTACTTGAATCAGATGACTTCATTGATGCAGTAGTAGATGCTCTAGAAGCTTTAGTTGATTCAAATGTCTTAATAAAATTAATGCCTAACTTAATTGATGAACATCTAATGCCAATGTTAGACAAAATCGAAGGTATGGATGATTCAAGATTATTCCAAGACATTTTCGATAAAGTTGGTTCAGAAGAACTAGTTAAAGAAGTTACTAAATTAATTAATCTAGTTAAAGACATCAATAAATTAAATATATTAAATGCTGGTAAAGATGGCGTTGGTGCAATTGATTTAACACAAACTGAAGCATTAAAGAACATAATCGCTGGTATATTTGATTCAAAATTAATTAGTGGATATGAAGGAAGAGTAATTCGTATAATCTTAAAACTTACTAAAGTATTAGATATTCCAAAAGACTCATTAACATATCAAGAGTTAATTAGTATCGATTACACTGGTGAAAAAGAAAAACTTATTGACTTTGTTGATGCAATAGCTCCAGTATTACAAGATGAAACATTTAAGTTAGTTGATGAAGAAGGTAAATTCAAATTAGATCCTAAATTCTGGGCTGAAAATAAAAACGCTCAAACATTACTTGAAGGCATTAAGAAGTTATTCGGTACTTATGGAACTGAAGACGAGGGTTCAAAATTAATTGCCGCATTATTACCAGACATTTATGATAAATATATTGAAGAACCAAATCGAATCCCAGAAGATTTCGTTGAAATCGTCGATATATTAGATGTAACTAATGCAAGTGGTGGAGTATTAACACACGATTTACGTTGCTTAATATATGTATTAGAACAATTAGTTTCTGTTAATGCTCAATCATTCTTAGATGATGGAAATATTGAAATTAACGAAAACTTAAAAGTTGTATTAGCTAATGTTATTGATGCTTTACATGAAATTGAATTAATCCATGGTAGTGAATCAGAAACATTAACTTGGGGTGTTAACTATGTAGCAAAACTTGTTAAAGTCGATGTAACTGCTTCAAAATATGATTTTGAAGGTATCGATTGGCAAGCAGAAAAAGCTAATTACAAAGACATCATCAACGATATCGTTGATTTAGCAATTGCAAATAATGTCAAAGATTACAAACAATTAGTAGAAGTAATTGATGGAATTATCAAAGTTACTGATACTACATATGTTACAGATGCTAATGCAAATGAATTATTAAATATCTTAGATAAGATTGTTGATGTAAAAGTAATCGATGCTATAATACCTCTAGCTGTAAAATTCGGAGTAAAAACACTTGGTGAAAAAGGATATACAGTTGATTATATTAATTCATTAACAAATGAAGAATTAGTTGAAGACTTCCATTCAATCGTTAATATTGCTCACATCGCAGTTGATGATTTAGAAATAGTTAAATACTATAACAAGAAATTCGCAAATGATTTAGAATTACCTAATGAAGATGCAGTGAAATCTTTAGTAAAACCAATTCTTGAATTAAATGTCATAAATAAAGCAGAAGGTAAATTAGCTACAATGCTTTATAACAAGTTAATGGAACAATTAACTAAGAATTCAGAAGAAGATAAAGAATTCTTCTTAACTGCAGAAGACTTTAAGTTTGAAACTATTGATTGGGTTAACGAAGAAACAACTATTATAGCTATTATTGATGCTATATATGATGCAGCAAGAATTAACTCTCTTGATACATTAGGTAGCATTAGTGATTTCATTAAGAATCAAGGATATAAAGAAGCTAAATACCACAATGATAGAACTGGTAGAGTATTAACTACTTTATTAAGAAACATCAAAGATTCACAAATTATCGCTAATATCATTGAAAAATGTTATAAGTTTGGTTTATCATTAGCTGAATCTTCAGGTGTAGTTCCATTCTCAATTAATGGTATGGCTGATTTAAGCAAAGAATTATTAATAGCTGATATTGATGTACTTGCTGATATTTTAGATGAAGCAATTGAATTCGGCGCATTACAATATATTGATGATAAAGACATCGTAGGTATTGATGCTACTATAGCTGGTAAGATTGTTAAACATTTATATCAATTGAATGTTGTTAAAGAAAATATTGAATTATTAGCTTATCGCGCAATGAATTATTATCTTGGTTTATTCAATGATAAGAATGGTACAAACATTACAGTTCATTATAGTGAAATTCAATCTGTAGATTTCGCAAATGAATTTGAAGTAATCGGAAATGCTGTAAGTGCTTTAGACGTTTTATTAAAAGAAAAAGCTTTAACTTCAATTTCTTCAATCAAAAAGTTATTTGAAAATAAAGGTTATAATAATGCAGACTTCTTCACTGTTGTAACTGGCGAAGCATTATCTTCAGTACTTAACTCATTAGCAGATTCTCAATTATTAGAACTTGTAATTGTTGACTTTGCAAACTTTGGTATTGATAAGCTAAAAGATAAAGTAGATCTCACACCATTAAAAGATGCATTTACTGCTGAAGAATTAGTAGCTGATATTAAAACAATATCTGGTGCTATAGTTCCTGCAATCCAAGCTAATTTAGTTGGTTTAGCATTCAAAGCTCCAGTAGAAGAATTAGTAATTAACCTAGAAGCATATAGACAAATCGTAAATGAAATTCAATCATTGAATGTAATTAATAAGAAATACGATGTATTAGCATCAATCTTAGGTAATAAGTTATTAGAAGCTCTAAAATCTAATGATACATTCAACGAAAATGATTTCACAGGTATGAGTTTTGCAGAAGATGCAAGCGCAATAATGGAAGCTCTTGATTACTTAAGAGTTGCTCTTGAAAACACAGATTTAACTACAGTTTCAGATATAACTAATTTATTCAAAGATAATAAATATAAATTATATGCATACGAAAATATTGTAAATCCACTAGCTTCTGCTATTGAATCATTATTAGGTGCTAAGACAGTATCTGTATTCTTGAAACCAATGGCAAGAATTGGCTTAGATAAGGTTTCTGAAAAATTACCTGAATTAGAATTAGACTTCTTATTAAATCATGTAGATAAAGAAGAATTAGTAAGTGATGGTAAATTATTAGTTGCTTATGTAAGAGATGCTATGGATTTAGGCGTATTAGAATTAGTAAGAACAAATGATATCGCTAATTTTGATGTATTAAAACTTGCTGATATGGTTGAAGGATTATATGGATTTAATATTCTTCACGAAAATATGCCAAGATTATTAGAAAACGTATTGAAGTATTTAGATAAGAAAGTTAAGATTGATTTAGTATTTGAAGCTAACGATTTTGCTGGAATTAACTATCAAGAAGAATTTGGTAGACTTGCTGATATAATTCGTGAAGTTAAACCATTAATGGAAAGCGTAAATTACAAATCACTTAGCAACTTAACTAATTGCATTAAAAATAAAGATTACACAGTTAAAAACTTCTTCAATCAAACTGCTTATAACGCATTAATTAATATGATTGATAAAGTAGCCGATGTTGAAACTATAGTAATAATTTCACCTAGATTAGTAGACTATGCTGTAAATGAAGTCTATAAGAAAGACATCGATATTAGATTTATTCAAGATGGCTCTTATGTTAAAGAATTAATTGCACAAGATGTTCATACTATCGCTAATGTTGCAAGAATTGCATATAGCTTTGGTATTATTGATTTATTATTTGATAACGAGTTAGCAAATATTGATGAAGTTGCTATTAACCAAATGATTGGCGAATTAGCTAACTTAAATGTTCTTAACCTTTACTATTCTAAGTTTGTTATGGTAGGTCTTGATTATCTAGAAACTAAAGTATTATCAAAGAATGATACTAATGCTGGAGAACAATTAACTAAGGCTATCAAGAACATTAAAGAAGAAGACTTCGTAGGTATTAATTTAGCAGATGATTTTGCTGGATTACAAAATGTAGTAACTGCTGTAAAGAAATTAATGAATGCTAAGAACATCGTTTCTTATACTGATGTAATGTTATTCTTAGATGCAAAAGATTACAATAAGAAAGAATTCTACGATGTTGAAACTGGCGAAATACTTGCAGAAGTTATTAGAAGTGCTTCAGATGTTAAGACAATTGCTGCAATCTTAAAAGCAGGTTCAGAAGGCATTTTAGGTGAATACGAAGTAACATCAACACTTACTCGTGATGAAGTTGCATTAGATATTCGTGCTATTGCTGACTTAATCGTTCCTGCAATTAAATCTGATTTAATTGGATTAGCATTTAAAGAATCATATAAAGAATTAGAATTACACATTGATGAATATAAACAAATGTTAGCCGCATTAGAAGATACATATATTTTAAATAAAGCATATGATAAAGTTGCTAATGATGTTATGACACTTGTATTAAAGAAACTTAACGCAAAACAAAAGGTTGCTATTTCTGACTTCGAAGGAATCACATATAAAGCTGAATTACCTCATTTATTAAGTGCTCTTGATGAATTCAAATCATTAATAACTAATACAAATATTAAGACTGTTAATGAATTATTGGACTTCATAAAAGACAAATCTTATAAGACTGAAGAATATGCAACTCGCGAAAATGCTGATTTAGTATTAAATATGGTTAATGCTATAGTTGATACTAGAACACTTCAAGTATTATTACCTGTATTAACACAACATATTTCTAACTATCTAAATGCTAAGAAGAATTTAGATGTTCGCTATTTATTTGAATATGCTACAAGTGAAGAATTAACTGCTGATGTTAAGGCAATTATTAATTGCGCTTATGAATTAGTTGATGACAATATGATAGCATTTGCATTGTTTAAAGGTGAAATTGATCTTACTGATTTCTCTTCAATCAATAATGCTATTGATACTATTCATTCATTAAATATCTTGAAGTATAACAAGGGCGAATTAGTTAATACAATTCTTGAAAAACTTAAGATTACAGAAACTCCAATTGATCTAAGTGATGTTGATTGGGATACTGAAAATGCAAACATCCATGTATTAGTATATAATGTACAAAGATTATTATCTGTATATGGTGCTAACACATTACCTTTAATTAAAGCTATGGATTTAAGCAAATTTGTTAAGATTGGCAAAAATTCAAATGAATATTTCGATATTCTTGCTAATATTACAAACGTATTATCTAATAGTAAATTATTTGAAAAGACAGCTCTAATAGTTGCTCCTAAATACTTAAAAGCAGATAGCAAATATGCAGCATTAACTAACATTCACACAATTTATGCAAATGGTGTTGAATTAACTACAGATTTAGCTAACTTATCAACTGTTTTAGGTATCGTTAGAGACTTAGACTTAAATGGATTCTTACGTAACGGAAATGACTATCCATTTAATAAAGTAGATGAAATTACTACTTTAATTAACCTTGTTTGCAACACATATTATTTGAACAATGAAAATCGTCTTTCTGAAATCATTGCTTGTGTTGATAAACTTGTAAAACAAGATTTAAGTGTAGTTGACGTAGCAGGTATCGATCTTGCAAGCGATGCGCCTAAATTTGTAGAAATGTATGAATTCTTTGTTGAAATTACTAATAACAAGTATTGGACATTAGTAAATTCTTCAAGTAAATTTGATGCAAAATTATTAGTACAAGCTAAAGTTATGGAAAGTGCTTTAGACATTGTTAATAAATTTATGGAAACTACAATTTATGATAAGACTGGCTTCTCACCAATTATCTTATTGTTACCATTAATTGAAAAGAAACTTCCTGCATATTATGAAGCATTAGACTTAGACAATTTAACTAAAGCTACTGTTGAACATGATGCTACATATATTCAAAACATTATAAAGACATTAAATGATTTAGATATAGTAGATCTTGCTAAATCACAAGATTACTACTCTTCTGATGTACATGATGCAATTAGAAGCATACTTGATGATATATATTCATTAGAAATCTTAAAAGGTCACAGTAATGCATTATTTAACTTACTTGCTGATGATTTATTCAATAACAAGAAGTTAGATGGAATTGGTATTCCTAGTAATACATTAAGATTCAATGAAACTGATTTTGTTGCTGATAAAGCTTATATCGAAACTATCATTGATGAATTATATCAATTATTTGCTCGTGAAAATATTCATAGTAAATCAGATTTAACTGACTTTATCAATTCATTAAAGAATAAAGCTGGATTAGAATCATTCTTTGCTCAACAAGCTAATGTAGATACATTAGAAAATATTATGGCTGCTTTAGCAAAATTAACATTAGTTAAAGAAAATGCATTTAATATTATGAATGAGGTAGTATATCCTCAAGTTGAAAATAAGAAACCAAATTACGCTAAATACTTCGACTTCAGTATGAGCACTGAACAAGAATTATTAGATGATATCCAAACTAGCGCAACAATTATTAGAATATTAAATCAATTAGGTGTTGCAAGAATTCTTAATGATGAATTAATCCCTTATGATAATGAAATACTTATTAAAGAATTATTAACTGCTTTAGGACAACTTAACTATGTTGACGCTCATAAAGATGCTGTTGTTGATTTAATTGCTAAGTTCAATTTACCTATTAGTTTAGATGCATTACGTAGTGATGAATTCAACTTCAAAGCTGATATGGCAGTATTAGCACAAGCATATCCTAAGTTAGTAGAATACTTAACAAGTGCTGAAAATAAGATTGTTAGATATTCTGATATTAAGAAATTTGTAAAAGGTGAAATTAAAGTTGACCGCAAGTTATTAGGTGGAATGAAAGAACATGCTCGCTCATTAGTTGAAGCATATAAAGACTTAATTAACTTAACTTCATTAACATTATTAGTTCCTGAATTGGTTGACTATGCTACTCCAAAAGTTCCTGAAAAATATCGTGGTATAATCGAAGCAATGTCATTTGATACATTAACATTTGAACAAATTCATTCAGATTTAGCTATGTCTGTAATGTTAATTGAAAATGGACTTGATTTAAGATTATATAATGCTTATAAGAATAAGAATTTAACTCTTACTGGTTATGTTAACTCTGCATATTTCGGTACAGTAGTAACAAGAGCTGAATTAATCGGAGCTACAGTTACAGCTATCGAAGATATGTATTGCTTCAATGATTATGCAAGCTTATTAATGGAAGTAATTGACATTATGGGTGTTGATACTACAAATGTTGATTTAAGTTCTGTTAATTGGGATGTTGAATTTGATAATTTAAGAACTTTAATTATTGAAGGTATTTCTGTATTAGATAATATGAATCTAAATGATGTATCTGAAATTAAAGCATACTTAAAGAACTTGAATAAGAAGAACATCAAAGATGAAGCAAAATCATTTGCTAAGAAAGTTAACTTTGAAAATCTAGAAACTATTATGAATGCATTAGATAATTCTGAAGTATTCAACCAATTATTTAAACCTCTTTATAATAAATATATATCATCTAAAGTTCCTGCTAGACTTGCTGAAATTGGTGATTTAACTAATTACGAAATTAGCGACTTAGATGAAGATATGCATCGTCTTGCTTTAATTGTTTCAGCCTTAAAAGAAATTAAAGCTGTTCCAGGAAGCATTAAAGACAATGCACAATCTGATGAATGTGTAATCCCAGCACAAGTAGTCATTGAACAATTCTTTGCTCTTAACTTCTTAGAACTTAAGAAACAAGCAATCGTTCGCTTAGTTGACTCATATGTTTCATTCATGGATTTAAGTACATTAGATTTATCTGGTGTAGATCTTGCTAGTGATGGCGTAATCTTAAAACAATATGCTAAAGAAATTTTAACTGTTGTTGTTGAAAGCAAATTAAATCCTAGCGTAAGACAATTAGGTAACCAATTATTAATGAAGTATGCTATTTCATTATATAATGGTTCAATGGACACTCAATTATTCAAGACTGTTCTATATTGGGGCTATGATAAATATGTTGCACCAAGAGTTGCCAATAGACACTATGTAAGTAAGTATACAACTAATGAAGAAACTGCTGATCAAATTGCCATTGAAATAGGTAATATGTTACAAGGATTATTAGAAATGGGCTTCTTCAGTAATGACGGCGTTGATTTCACTAACAAGGCTGCAACTGATAAGTTATTCGGAATCTTTGAAAATGTATATAACTTCTCTGGTAAGAAGATGAATGCAATTCTTAAATTAAAAGATAATATGGATGTACTTGGTATAATTCCACTTGATTATAGTTCATTAAATACCGCACAAGAAAAAGCTGCAATCAAAGAAACATTGAAGGTTGCTCGTAAATTATTTGCTCGTTTAGGTGAATTAACAGCTGATCCTGTTGCTACATTAGCTAAGAAAGATGTTCAAAATGAAATTACTGATTTATTCACTAATATGTTTGCTTCATCTATCGCTGAACAATTAGCAATGCCTGTCGCAAGAGGTATCGTTACAATCTTTACAAGAGGAATTCAAGAAATAACTATTTTAGAAAATGTAACTTGTGATCAATTTGTAAATGTAGTATTACCAGATGTATTTGAACTTGTTGAAAAAGCTCAAGTAGTATTAGGTGGCAGCAAGAAGATTGATTATACTAACACAGTTGCAATTAGCAGTGTTGTTGAAGTTCTTGTTCATCGTACTACATTCTACAATAATGTTGAAGAATTAATGAAATACGCATTCTACATCTTAGGTGTAGATGTAAGAAGTGAAGACTTCTCAGATGTTGATTGGAATAGTGAATATGTTGCTTTGGATAAAGCTTTAGTAGCAATGAAAGATGTAATGGTTAATGTTGATATTCATAATTCTGCTACATATAAGAATAATGATTTCTTAACCGCATTAAGTGTTGCATTACCTCACTTCAATAACTCTAAAGTTCTTCCAAAAGTTGCAAGACAATTAGCTGAAAAAGTTGCTTCAAGAAAAGGTACTAGATTCGATAGTTATATTAACCACTTATATAGATCAGATTATACAAATGATTTATTAATGGCTGATTATCGTTTATTACCACAATTGATTCAAGCAGTTGTAGAATTGAATTACTTTGGAACTGGTATAGACTATAGTAACTTTGATTCTGCAGAAACTATCCTTGACATATTCTTCAAACTTCATTACTTCAAAGGTATTGAAGCAGAAGTATTAACTAAACTTGCAAAACGTGTAGATTTAGTTAAGGATTATGAAATTGATTTCTATGCTGTAACAGATTGGTCTGTTGAAGGCCCTGAACTTGTAAAAGTAGCTTCAGAACTTGCTAAATTAGGCCATTTAGTAGATGTTAAGAATTTATCAGAAGATGATTTCTCAAGAGCAGAAGTACAAAATCAATTTGTTATCCTTGTTGACGCAATGAGTAAATCAATAATTGGACGTCAAATCTTACCTAAGTATTATGAAAATGAAATCGAAACTAAGTTAGGTTCAAGCGAATATACTGGTATAATTGATTTTAGCCGTCCTGAATTTACTCCAGATAAATGGGCCGCTGAATTCGAAAAATTATTCAACGCTTATAATATCTTGAAAAAATGTGGATATGGTACTTCAACTGGTAAAATGAGTATTGCCGATGCACGTGATGTTTTAGTAATTTTCTTCGGAACAAGAGCGGACAAATCACTTGGTGTTTTAGCTGCAACAACTAATCCTAAACTTTGGGTAACTCGTCTATATAACAATAATGTTATTGTAGTTCCTAACAATGCAACAATTGATTTATCTAGTGATCGTGATTGGGAAGAAGAACCATACGCTTTAATTGATGCTTTAGAACAAATGATTAACTTCACTGATTCAGAAGGTAACTTCTCATATGCTAATGTATATGCATGTGATGATGAAACTAAGTTAAATTCATTCTTTAATGCAATAGTTAACTGTGATGGTGTTAAAGCTGCAATGATGCCAATGATCGTAAATGCAATGGCAAGCGACACTAACATCAAAGATTCAGTTGTTGCTGCTGGATTAATAGATGAAGACTTCAAAGCTGAATATGATGCATATATGGCAAACGGTTCATTTGATGAAAACTATTGGACTACATCAAAACTAGAAGCATTTGCTAATGCAATTGCTCAAGCTAACAAATAATCAATAGATTATTCATTAAGGTGATAGATTATATCTATCGCCTTTTTTGTATATGATAAAATATTAAGAATTAACTTAAAAGTTCCTAAAATGGCCAAAATTGACTTCATAATTGAAAATGGAATAAATAATACAAATCATATATGTGAATATAATAATATAAAAAACCAAATATATTATTGTAAAATAAATACACCATTAAAATATAATTTCTACAGATACTTGCATTTTTTTACATATTATGGTATTATCTAAATTGCAGATATTATGATATAGATACATTGAGATTTGTAACAATGGCTGATATAAGCTATCTTGGCGCAAGTGATAGCGTTTTAAGTTATAATCTTTATAGCTATTGTGAAAATAATCCTATTAACAATGTCGATCCAGCTGGAAATAGTTTGATATCTCTTTAATGGACTACAGTTGCAGTATATATATGGTCAGCAAAAAATGCTTTTGCTGCTATTGTAGCAACAATGCTTGTTACATACGCTATTGGAAATAGAATGCTTAAAGAAGTTACTAAAGCAATTTCAGAAGGTAGGCAACATATAAAAGGAAAGCATACAGTTTATGTTCTAATTGCAAACGGTGGAAAAATAGGTAGTGGTGCATTTTATGTTGGTGGAACTAAATATTTTAGTGCTAGATATTCTGCTAATAGATTGAATCTCGAAAAAAAGTTAGCTGGGGGGAACTTTATAATGGTTCCTGTATATACTGGATTAGATGCAATATCTGCAAAATCTTTAGAGCAAGGATTAATGACAGCATTTGGGGCGCATATACTTATTAATAAAATTAGAGGGATTTCAAGAAATAAAATTAAATCAATACATTGGACTTCCGCAGTTTTAAGTTATGTTGGGGATATTGCAGAAAATGAGTGGTTATATTGGTTAGGAAAGTAGGTAAAATATGGGTACATGGAATACAGGAATTTTTCAAAATGATATTGCTTTAGATGTCATGGAAGAATATCTCAATTATTTAAAAGATGGCTGTTCAGATAGTGATGCAGATAGAAAGATTATAGATAATAATTTAGATATTATAAATCAAGGCGGAAACGATGCTTGTGAATTTTGGCTAGCACTTGCAATGATTGAATGGAAATATGGTAGATTACAAGTATCAACAAAAAATAATGCTCTTAAAATGGCATTAGATCCACAATATTTAAAAATTTGGAAAGATGAAGAAAAACTTTATAATAAAAGAATATCTGTATTAAATGAATTTGTTAATCAAATTCAAAATATTCAACCAACTAAAAAGAAAGTTAAAGTTAATATTCCATTTAAATGTGTATGGAAATTAGGAGATATATTCGCCTATCAATTGGTTTCTAAAAAAAGTGAAGATTTTGGAGTTTTTAACAAATATCTAATTTTTCAAAAGGTAGGAGAAAGCGAAGTATATCCAAAAAAAATTATTCCAATAATAAGAGTTTCAAAAAGAATTTATGATGATATTCCTAATATAGAAGACTATTTAAGTTCTAGTAAAATGATATTGTTTGGCTCACCTAAGGAATATGAAAAAAATAACCTTATTATATACAGTGATACTTTTCTGTATGATAAGAAAATGTATGTAGAATCATTAAAATCATACCCTAAAAATATAATATATTTGGGGAATAGCTTGCCTATAAAAAAAGAATATAAAGAAGGCAAAATAATAGGTGAAAACTATTCAAAATGGAAAGAGTTTGAAGAATCATTTTTTGAATTTTATGAACTTTGGACAAATGTGGACGAGACTAAATATATTTAATTATTTTACAATATTGTAGAATGAATAAATTTGATTATTTGTAAATAATTAAAAAATTAGTACTCACCATCTTGAGAAATACTTTATTTCTTTGTCACATTCATAGAAATATTAACTTTTGATAATGTTTCTATTTTATTTATAACTTTATTACTTTTAGAATATGTTATGGTCTATCGAATATTACTATGATGCATATGGTAGAATAATTAATAAAGTAGATACTTCAGGAATTAATTTAAGTGAAATTAATCCATTTAGATATCAAAGCTATTATCAAGATAATGAAACAGGATGGTACTATTTAAATAGTAGATATTATGATATAGATACATTGAGATTTGTAACAATGGATGATATTTGTTATCTTGGTGCAAACGGCAGTGGACTTAGTCATAACCTTTATAGCTATTGTGAAAATAACCCAGTTAATAATATCGATTCCAATGGTAATTATGCTAGTTCATTGATATTAGCTAGTGCAGTATTAACTAAATTCTCAACTGCCTTTTCAGGAATAATTGCAAGTATTACTGCTTCATTGTCAAGCATTAAAACAGCAATTGCGACAGCATGGCTTCCTGTTTTAGCAATGGCTTTAGTAGGGGCATCAATAATTGGTTTAGTTTATGCTATTAGGGCTATTGCGTCAATAGTAGTTGATTCTGCAAGAGTAAGAGCTCAAGTACGTACGGCAATAAATAAAGGTGGTATAGATCCAGATAATACATATAATCACACTGTATATGTTATTGTAGGTAGGCAAGATCAAGAAGTTTATTATGTAGGTAGAACAAATAAATTTACTCGTAGAAGTAATGAGCATGCTCGTGGTAAATATCCTAGAAATAAATATGAAATAATAGCTGTAGCAACTGGAATGTCGTATAGACAAGCTCGTGCAACGAAACAAATATTATTAAAGAAAGGAGACAACCCTAGCTCTAGTGGGGTATGGTCATACTATTATAATAGTAGAATAATTTATATGGCTATAACAAAATAATACTTATATGAAGTTTTTGAAATTTATAATTATAATAATGACGGTGTTTTTTATGGTGGGATGCAATAAAGCAAATAAAGTTAAAGTTTATAAGAATGATATTCCAATATATAATGAGAATAATGCAATTTCTATAGCAGAATTAGATAATATATATGAAAAATTTAATTCTGGTTTTGGAGGAAATGAGTTATTTAAATATCTTATGAAAAAAGGTATTAATACGTATCGATCTGCTAATAATGGTAAATCATTTTTGTATACAGCTGTAAGTGTGGAAGGGAAAGGCACATTATATATTTTTTTAGAAAAAATTGATGGAGAGTATGGTGTATCATATTTATTATTAAAAAATAATAAATCGCTATTCACCAATGATGACTTTGCAGCGATAAAAATAGGGCAGTCAAAAAAAGAAGATGTAATGAAAATCGATGAAAATACAAAATATAATACCCTATATACTAGTTCAATTGGAACAATAACTACACACTTCTTAGAGGGAGACCTAGTCTTACAAATATATTATACTACTGATACATTACTTCAAGTAACATACATGAAGTGCGATAAAAAGGAGAACAGTATTGATTATATACAGGGTATAAAAGATATAGACTGGTATTAACTTTAGCCATAATAAAGTGTAAAATATAAGTAGTTAATTAGGATAATGTAATCAAATAGTTAAATATTAACACGTGGCTACAATTTGACTAAATATAAAGGCATCAAAACGATTGTTTGCATTATTTTTAAAAATAATTAAAAAAAAGATGGTGATTTAGATTTATCACCATCTTTAGCGTAGTAATTAATGTTTTTTGAAGAGATACAATAATTAGCTAAAAATTAGAAATTATTATACAAAGCTGTTTCAACATTATCATAAAATAAACACATATAAATAAAAAACTCGAATATATCATTTGACTTTTATTAAGAAATCTGATATAATAGAGAAGGTTATAAACTTACTATGATTGAATAGGAAACCAAATCATGGCGGAAGGAGATATTTATTATGCGTGAAGGAATTCATCCAAAGTATCAAAAAGTAACAGTTACTTGCGTATCTTGTGGAAACACATTTGAAACTGGTTCAACAAAGAAAGAAATTCGTGTTGATACATGTTCAAAATGTCATCCATTCTACACAGGTGAACAAAAATTTGTTCAAGCTGCAGGTAGAATTGATAGATTCAACAAACGTGCTGCACAAGCTAAGAATCAAACTAAATAACAAAGAAGCCTACTGTAAAGTAGGTTTTTTTATATTTAAAAAATAAATAGCAAGAAGTTATAAAACTAGTTTATGTTATTTTATATATTTTTTTCAAATAGTATGGTATAATTATTGAAAATAGGTGATAATATGTTAGTAACATTGAATGAAGTAACAGTTAGTTATACTGATAAAAAAATATTAGATAATGTCAGTTTCTCTATTAATGATAATGATAAAATAGGAATTGTTGGAATTAATGGAACTGGTAAATCAACTTTATTAAAAACTATTTTAGGTGAAGTGGATATCCAAAGTGGTGAAATATTTCGTAAGAGTGGCATAAAAATTGCCTACCTCCCTCAACAACCAAAATTTGATGAAAATGCGAGTATTATTGATACTGCTTTAAAAGAATCAAAAGTAGATAATGAATATGAAATCAAAGCAATGTTATCAAAACTTGGAATAGACAACCTTGATAGTAAAATAAGTACACTATCAGGTGGAGAAAAAAGAAGATTAGCACTTGCAATAACGCTTGTAAAACAATGTGATTTATTGATATTAGATGAACCAACTAACCACTTAGATATATGGATGATTAATTGGCTAGAAAAATATCTTACAAAATGGAGTAAAGCATTATTACTAGTTACTCATGATCGTTATTTCTTAGAACGTATTACTAATAAAACCTTAGACATAGAATTAGGTAATGTATATTTGTATGATGTTAACTATTCTAATTACTTAAATTTAAAAGTAGAAAGAGCTGAATATCAACAAGCTAATTATCGAAAATTAAAAGCAATTCTAAAAAAAGAAGCAGCTTGGGCTGCCCTTAATCCTCAGGCTAGATCTACTAAGTCCACTGAACGACTAAAACGATATTACGAACTGGAGGATAAAACTAATAAACTTAAAAATAATATAAATGAAATAAATAAAGAAATGGCTTTATCGTCATTAACAACTAGATTAGGACGTAAAACAATTGAAATTAATAATCTATCTAAAAGTATTAATGATAAAGTATTGTTTAGTGATTTCAGCTATATTGTCAAAAGATTTGATAGATTAGGATTTGTCGGTAAAAATGGTAGTGGTAAAACCACCTTATTTAAAACGATATTAAATGAAGTATCGCCAGATTCGGGTATTGTTGTTATTGGTGAAACCGTTAAGATTGGCTACTTTAGACAAGAAAACAAAATTAACGATTCTAATACCCGTATTATTGATTATGTCAAAACTTTTGGTGAAAGTATTGAAACAACTGAAGGAACTCTTACCGCATCGCAACTATTAGAAAACTTCATGTTTACTAAAAATATGCAATATATGCCAATTAGTACACTATCTGGTGGCGAAAAGCGCAGACTTCAATTAATGTGTGTACTAATAAGTAATCCTAATGTTTTATTCTTAGATGAACCAACCAATGATTTGGATATATATACTTTAGAATTATTAGAAGATTATTTAGAAAAATTTAAAGGTGCTGTTTTAGTAATATCACATGATCGTTATTTTCTAGATAAAGTTACAACTCATAGTTTTATTTATCAAGAGGGGAAACTACAAGAATATACGGGCTTGATAAGTGAATATATAACAGAAGCTGTTGCCAGTAAAACGGTAAAGAAAACTTCAAATGATCTACCAAAAAATAATATTCCTAGATTTACTTCTTCAGAGAAAAAAGAGTTTGATAATATTGAAAGTAAAATATTCCAAAAGGAAGAAGATTTAGAAAACCTAAAAAATGAAACATATAATTGTGGAACTGATTATCAAAAACTAATGGATATTAACAAGAAGATTGAAGATTTAAATAAGGAATTAGAAATGCTTTATAATCGTTATGAATATTTAAATAACATTAATGAAGAAATTGAAAAATATAAAAGGGAGAAATATAATGGATAATAAAACAAAAGAATTATTAATCGATAAACTTGCAACATTAGCAGTTAGAGTAGGTGCTAATGTCCAAAAAGATCAAATTTTAGTTATATCATCACCACTACACGCAAGTGTTCTAGCAAAGAAAATCCAAAAGGAAGCATATCTTGTTGGCGCAAAAAAAGTATATATAGATTGGAACGATGATGAATTAACTAGAAACTATTATACATATGCTAAAGATGAAACTTTACAAGAAATTGAAGATTTTCAACTAGCAAGAATGAAATATTTTGTTGAAAATAATGCATGTAGAATTTCAATTGACTCACGCAATCCTCATGGTATGAGAGGAGTAGATATGGGAAGAGTAATGCTTGCAAATAGGGCAATAGGACCTAAAACACACTTTTTCCAGGAACATTATGGTTCAAGTAAATCGCAATGGACCATTGTCGCATACCCTAATGATGAATGGTGCAAAACGGTTTTTCCTGACCTCCCTCTTGATGAAGCGTGGGATAAACTATTTGAAGCTATAATGTATACATCAAGAGTTAGTATTGACAAAGATCCAGCTGAAGAATGGAAGAAACATACAAAAACCCTAGAAGACCATAGTAAAATTATGAATGATTATAATTTTAAAAAATTACATTTTAAGAACCAACTTGGAACTGATTTAGAAGTTGAATTAGTTGAAAACCATATATGGGCAGGTGGTGGAGAAAATGGTGGCAATGGTATTTATTTTGTTCCTAATATTCCTACTGAGGAAGTATTCACAATGCCTCACAGAAATGGCGTAAATGGTAAAGTATTTAGCACAAAACCATTAAATTATCAAGGTAATTTAATACGTGATTTCTATTTTGTATTCAAAGATGGTAAAGTTGTAGACTATAATGCAAAAGAAGGATATGAAGCGTTGAAGAGCTTAGTTGAACTAGATGAAGGTTCATCAAGACTTGGAGAAGTCGCTTTAATTTCTAATAATTCACCAATATCAAATTTAAATATATTATTTAATGATACTTTATTTGATGAAAACGCATCTTGCCATTTAGCATTAGGAAATGCATATTCTATGAATGTTGTTGGTGGAACTACAATGAGCATTGAAGAATTAAAGAAGATTGGCTATAATGTTTCAATCACTCATGTTGATTTTATGTTTGGTTCAGCTGATATGCAAATTGTCGGAACAACTCATGATGGAAAAGAAGTTGTAATATTTGAGAAAGGAAATTTTGTGATATAAATGAAACAATTCATTGATTTTATTAATAAGTCTTATACCGCATTTCATGCAATAAAAAATCTAGAAGAAATGCTAGAAAAAGCAAATTTTAAAAAATTAACTGAAGATTGTAGTTGGGAATTAGAACCAGGTTGTAGCTATTATGTTATAAGAAATACATCTAGTATAATTGCTTTTAAAGTACCTAAATCAACAACTAATGTAGGTTTCAACATTGTTGCAAGTCATAGCGATTCTCCATCTTTCAAAGTTAAACCAAATGGTGTAGTTATTGATACAACTAATGATTTCTGCAAGTTAAATACCGAAGGTTATGGTGGAATGATAACTTATAGTTGGTTTGACCGACCATTAGGTGTTGCGGGGAGAGTATATACACAAAGTGAAAATAGCGTAAAAGAACACCTAGTTAACTTTGATGAAACTTTAGTAATTCCAAGTGTAGCAATTCACCTAAATAGAAGTGGTGAATTTAATCCCAATATGCAAATAGATATGTTACCACTATTTGGAAATAGTTCAACGTCATTTGATAGCATTCTAAAAAAATATGTAGGGAATGAAGAAGTTATTTCTCATGATTTATTCTTATATAATAAGGAAGAAGCACGTCTTGTTGGCGCAAGCAATGAATATATATTATCTAGTAGACTTGATGATTTAGAATGTGCATATACATCAATAAAAGCACTAATTGAATCAGATGCTAAAGCAATTTCATTATGTGCAGTATTTAATAATGAAGAAGTTGGTAGTCGCTCTAATAATGGTGCTGATTCAACTTTCTTGATTGATACTGTTAATGAAATAATTAGTTCTTTGAAGCTAGATACACGAAAAACTATTTCTAAGTCATTTATAGTATCTAGTGATAATGCGCATGCGGTACATCCAAATCATCCTGAAAAAGCTGATCCTACTAATAGAGTATATATGAATAAGGGTGTAGTTATTAAACATCAAGCAGGTTTAAGTTACACTACTGATGCCTATAGCGAAGCAGTGTTTAAAAAGATATGCAAACTAGCAAATGTCGATTATCAAGATTATACAAATCGTAGTGACCAAAGAGGAGGAAGTACACTTGGTGCCATTTCACTAGGCCATTTAAGTATCCCAAGTGTTGATATTGGTTTAGCACAACTTGCTATGCATTCTACTCTTGAAACTGCAGGTGTTTTAGATTTTAACTCAATGATAAATGTCATTAAAAAATATTTTGAGTTATCAATAAATAAAATAAATGATACAACAATAATAGAATAATAGATATTCGAAAATTTCCTATATAGAAAGGAGAAAAAATGTATACAAATAAATTTTCAAACTATTTAAAAAAGAAAAAAGAACTCATCAAAGAGTTAATAAAAAGACTAGGCGAAGAATTTGAATATGCAAGTTGCCTAGCTACTGATGTTAAAGGAACATCAGTAAGAGTAAATAAAAACGTTACTAGCGTTAATCCTAGTTCATTAACTGAATCAGGATTTGTAATTAGAGTAAGAGGCAAAAACTTATATACTGAATATTCAATTAACGAAATTAACGAAAAAAATTTAAATGAAGTTGTTGAAAAAGTAAAGTGTTTAGCTAATACACCATATACATCAACAATTGTAAATTCTAATCTTATAGCCGATGAAACTCTTCAAAAAGCTTTTGTTAGAAAAAATCCTGGTAAAGATTACAAAGTAGATGAAATAATTGATATAGCTAAAAATAAAGTAAATGAATACTTAAAAAAAGGTCAAAAGTTAGTAAATATAAACTTAGCAGTTGAATGTAATGAAACATCTAAAATGTTTATATCGAAACATCGTGAATTAACGCAATATTATACATGGACTAATGTTACGTGCTTAGCACTTGCCAAGGAAGAAGATAATTTTAAAGATTGCTATGCAGGTAATGGATATCCTAGTTTAGAAGAAGGTATAAATGATATTGATAATTTATTAACTTACGCAACAACTACAGCTGTTTTACTTTTGAAAGCTAAGCCTCCTGTTCCTGGTGTTTATACGGTTATTACTAATCCATCAATTACTGGTTTAATTGCTCATGAAGCATTTGGTCATGGTGTTGAAATGGATATGTTTGTAAAGGATAGAGCTAAGTCAAAAGAATATATTAATAAATATGTTGCTTCAGAATTTGTAAGTATGCATGATGGTGCGTCTTCAACTCTATCAGCAGCTTCATACTTTTTTGATGATGATGGTGTGTTAGCTCATGATACATTAATCATTGATAAGGGTGTTTTAAAAACTGGTATATCTGATGCTTTATCAGCTGCCGAACTTGGTACTATACCTACTGGAAATGGTCGTAGACAATCATACAAACGTAAGGCATACACTAGAATGACTAACACATTCTTTGAAGGTGGCACTAACACTTTAGAAGAAATGGTTGCAAGTGTAGATTATGGATATATGATATTTGATACTAATAACGGTATGGAAGATCCTAAAAACTGGGGTATTCAATGTACCGCATTATATGGTAAAGAAATAAAAGATGGTAAATTTACTGGTAATATCATTTCTCCAGTTGTAATGAGTGGATACGTAATTGACTTATTAACATCAATCAGCATGATTTCTAAAGATGTAGTTGTTACCGGAAGTGGCTCATGTGGTAAAGGTTACAAAGAATGGGTGCGCGTAAGTGATGGTGGAGCATGCTTGAGAGCGAAGGTGAAAATAGGATGATAAAACAAATAATAAAAGTATTAAAAGAAATACAAGAAATAAGTGGTTATAAAGTAATAGAAAATACTGAACAATCAAATCAAGCATTCTATGTTCTAGGAAAATTAGAGACCGTGCGATTAGTTGAAACTAAAGAAGCTATTGTTACAATATACCATAATAATGGTGAATATTTAGGAACATCTAGTTTCATAGTTAGCCACAATTTAACAAAAAAAGCCTTAATGGAAAAAATAAGTGATGCTATTTTTGCCGCAAAGTTTGTTAAGAACAAACCATTTGAATTAGTAAAAGGTGAAAAGAAAAAAACATTTAAGAGTAAACCAATAAACGAAAAACCTGTTGAAATCATTGAAGAAATTGCCACAATATTCAATAACGAAAAGACTGACAATGCTAAATTTAATGCATTAGAAATATTCTTAAATACCAAAATTTCTCATTTAGTTAACTCAAATGGTGTGGATCTAACTAAAACAATCCATAACATTGAAATAGAAGCTATTCCTTCTTATGATGGTCCAAATGATAAAGTAGAATTATATAAAAATTATAAATATCTATCATATGATAAAAGCCAAATAACTGAAGATGCTAAGAATGCTATAAAAGATGTTGAAGCAAGATATAATGCCAAAAAACTTGAAAATGTAGCTACAATTGATATCGTTTTAAATAATCATGATGTTGAAGAATTCTTCTATAATGCAATAGCAGACTATTCATATTCTTCAGTATATAATGGTAGTACTGATAAAAAAATAAATGATATGATTCAGTCAGATGACGCAAAAACTAAACTTAACATTGCATTTGCGCCATCAAGCAGTGCCAATGCTTTTGATAGTGATGGTATAATTCTTCACAAGCATCAAGTAATTGAAGATGGTAGATTAGTTAACTACTATGGTAGTAGCCAATTTGGTCAATATTTAGGTTTAACTCCTAGTGGAAATGCCGATGAATTACAAGTAGCAAAAGGTAAAAAAACTAAAGAAGCTCTATGTAAAGGTAAATATTTAGAAATAATAGCTTTATCAGGCATTCAAATTGATGTTTACAACGATTACATTGGTGGTGAAATTAGACTTGCCATATATCATAGTGATGATACAACATATCCTGTTAGTGGTATCTCCTTTAGTGGTAGTTATAAAAAATGTCTTAATGAGTTAGAATTATCAAAAGAAGTAATAAAGATTAGTGGCTATAACGGTCCTAAATCTATTAAATTAAAGAGTTTAAATATTTTATAGAACCAAAAAAATTCAACGATTAAATCGTTGAGTTTTTTTTAATTCTTTAAATATAATAGTATTGAAAGTATCGTCGCAAAAGTTGCCCATGCAAAATAAGGAAGTAACAACAAACTAATCTTTTTATTTAATAATAGTGATTCTAACAAAGTTAAGGTAACAAACAATAAATTAAATAAAGAGAAGATGTAACCTAAAAATAAACTATGTTTAACAAAGAAAAAGTATGGGAACATGAAGTAAGATAAATATGTTAAGGCTAAGAAGATAAAGGTGCGAAATAAATCTTTTTTATTATATTTCTTTCTATTTTCAAAAGTATAAACAAAAAAGATACTAACACATATATCAATTATTGACCAAACAATAACAAAAACGATAGGTGGAATTTTTGGACCTACTAGTGAATTATAGAATTCTAAATCAGTTTTAAAAATTAAAGTTGGCAAAGCAAGCAAAAACATAGTAACAATAAATAAACAAATTCTTTTAAACCATTTCATAATATATATACCTCTAGTAAAGTATATGTGTTATTTTAACAAATATGCATGAATATACTAAATTGGCATAATTTACTATAAAAACGCTTGCAAAAATCTTTGGTTATTTTTGCTATTATGTTATAATAAAGTTAGAAAAAAAACAAAAGGAAGGGCTTGAAAGTGAAATATACAAAAAAAATAATGTTTGTTTTAATGCTTATGTTGATGGTTATATCAATAATACCAAATAAGACTACTAACGCTAGTGGCACATTAGTAGGGATAACAACAAGTAGTGGTAGTGATTTAACCTATCGTAATAGCACTGAAAAAGTTTATAGATTGTCTGAATACAATTACCCAACAAATCAACTAAGAGCTGCTTGGGTTAGTCATTTTGCGGGAGACGTTCAAAGTTATCAAAATGAAAGTCAATATAAACAAATGATGACAACCGTAATGGATAATATGGTAAGAATGGGAATGAACGCAATGATTTATCATATTAGAACCCATAACAATGCCATGTACAATTCAAAATTAAATCCTCGCGCAAGATGGTGGGCCAATGTAGATTTTGATAAATTTGATCCTCTTGAATGGTTAATTAGTGAGTGCCATAGTAGAGGTATTGAATTCCATGCTTGGCTTAACCCTTATCGTGTTTCAACTAATGGTGATAATCCTTCAAATAGCGTAGGAAGCCTTCCAAGTGTAAATCCAGCTAATAATCCTGATAATTTAATTACAGTAGGAAATAGTATTATTCTTGATCCGGGTATTCCTGAAGTAAGGGATTTTATTGTTGATACATGCATGGAGATTGTTGAAAACTATGATATTGATGCTATTCACTTTGATGATTATTTTTACATTAGTGGAGCAGATGATTCTAAAACCCGTGAAAAATATAACACAGAAGGTTTATCTTTAGGTGACTTTAGAAGAAAACAAGTTGATTTATTTATTGAAGACTTATCAAATCACTTAAGATCTTATAATACTACAAATAATCGTTGTGTACAACTTGGTATATCTCCTTCTAATGTATATAGAAATGGTGGCTATTCATCAACTCCACGCTATGATGAATCAGGTAATTTAATAAGCCCACTTTATTCTAATACAGGAGGTTTTGCTCACTATGATGATTATCTATATAGTGATACCCTTAATTGGATAAATCATGAATGGATAGATTATATTATGCCACAATGTTATCACTCTTTAGAAAACAAATATGCACCATATGCAGATTGTATCAGATGGTGGAGTTGGGCTGTTAGATATAAAAAAGTTAACCTATATGCTGGTCTTGGAATATATAAAGCACTAGAAGATGATGCTACATGGAAAGCTCATACCGATGAAATAAAATTACAATTGCTATTTTCTGCACAATATGAAGAATTTAAAGGTGCATCTTTTTATAAATATGCATCGTTATTAAAATCATCAAATAGTGTAGTAAGTGATGCGGTAAACACAATATCAAATGATTATTGGAAGAAACGTATTCCAGGGGCAGTTATTCCTTATTACAAATCAAAATTAGCTAAGGTTGCTCCTGAAAATGTAAAATTTGATAGTGGTGTAATAAGCTGGGATGCTGTAGATAATGTTAGAGGTTATATGGTATATAAAGTTCCAGTTGATAGCGTTCTTGATCAAAATAATTATGATTATATATATCAATATACTACTTCAACTTCAGTTGTGACTGATAATACTGTTAGTTACAACTACTATGTTGCTAGTGTAAATCTAGCCAATGAGGTTAGTAATCCAGTATTAGTTAATTTAGAGTTATCATATGTCGCCGCAATCAAAATGATTAATGATTTACCTTCAACTATTACTTATGACCAAAAAGCAAATATTTTACAAATAAGAAAATATTATGAATCATTGTCAGATGAAGATAAAGCAAAAGTACTAAATATTGACAAATTAGTAGAGGCAGAAAAAGTTATTAGTAGATATGATGTATTATCAAATAAATTAGATACATATATAAATAGTATTGATAAACATATTAAAACTGACCGTGTTTTACCTACTGATACATATATTACGTTAGCATATAAAAATACTAGTGATGCTGAAAAATATAATTTAACTACAGGTAAAAGGCTAAAAGACTATCTTGCAAAAACATATATTACAATCATCGCAACAATTGAATATGATAATCTTACTTTATCAAAAAACTTTGATATCAACATTGGTTATGTTGGTGAAAACCAAAATGGTTTATTCTACCGTAATGATCCAAGTAGTATGAGTGAAGTAGATGAAGGTGAATGTGGTGTAGGTACAACCAAACACATTGGTTGGTCAGGACATACTGTAGTCGTTAATAATAATGTCTTATTTATTGCTAAAGACAATTACTTTGAAATAAATGATGCTAGTCAAATAACTAGATGTAACTGGGCATCAGTTGCTGGAACATATGTAAATAAAACGGGTGCTAAGTTAAGTTTTACAATGGGAGATGCATTTGAAAGTAGATCTAGTAATAATGATGGTTTCTTCATAATTTCTAATAATAAAATTAAAGAAATATCTGCAGGCTTTGATAGTACTAAAACAATCAACCTTGAAAATGATGAGGCTGTTGTAATTGTTCGTTATTTAGATTCAACCATTGAAGCTTCACCACTTGTACCAGTTACTCAACTTGAAGTAGGTACTAAAGCATATATTGATGAAGAAACAGTAGCTTCCGATGAAGAACTTGCTCAAGTAATTATTAAATTAATCAGTGATATTGAAACACCAATTACCCTTTCAAGTGAACAAGCTATTCTAAAAGCTAAGGCTGCATATGAGAATGCAACTCAATCAGTAAAGAGTTTAGTTACTAATAGTAACTTATTAGATACTTATTATAATGAATACTTAAGACTAAAAGCTGAAAAAGAATTAACTGATTACAAAAACACTAAGAAAAATCAACTCAAGAATTCCGTTAATTTAAATGATTATAGTAGTGCTAATCAAGCAAAAATAACTGACATTATAAATGAAACTCTAAACTTAATTGATTCATCAACAACAACAGTTGAAGTAGATAATAACATTAAAACAGCTACCGAAAAGATAGCTAAGATTAAAACTATTGAAACAGAAGAAAAAGAATTACAAGACTATCGTAATCAATATATCCAAAAAATTGATGATTTAATTGCTTCATATGATGTAAGTGATGCGGTTAGAAAAGAGCTTAATACTTATGGTGATAAGTTCAAAAAACAAATTCAAAATGAAACATCATACTCAGAAATTAACTACATCTATACAAGGGTAGTAGCAACTTTACGAGAATATTTTGAAAATGCTGAAATTGCCAAAAATGAGGCTAAAAAAGCAATTGACGATTATGTTGCAGAACTTAATTATAGCCAAAAAGAAATTGCTGAGATTGCTAAAAAAGTAACAGTTACAAAAGCAACAATTGATGAATTAGCATCTATTTCAGAAATAAGAAATTACCCTGAAGTATTTAAAGAAGAAGTAACTGATGCTCATAATAAACTACAAGCAAAAATTCAAGAAAATATTGGTAAATTAAATGAATTACCACAAAGTTGGTATAGTGATAATCAAAACCAAGCATTAAAAGAAATAATTGCAAATGCAACAACTTTACTAAAAGAAGTTGGAACAATTGAAGAAGCAGACAAGATAACTGAAGATTATTTAGAAAAGGGTAATTCATATATAACAGAGTTAAGAAATAAAATTGATGAAGCCCAAAAATATTTTGAATCAAAGAAAATAGCATATTTACCAATAACTAATTTAGTTAGCCTAACTAAGAAAAAAGTATTTGAAGTTGCAACAATTGAAGAAGTTGTTGAAATAACTGAAGAATTTGATACAACATATGATGTTTTATATTCAGAATATCTTGATTCACTAAAGGTAAAAGTAACGTTTAGTAATGAGGGTGCTTTAAAAATTGTTAAAATTGAAAAAGATACATGTATTACTAAACCGGTTGATCCAACTAAAGAAGGTTATACATTCCTTGGATGGTATAATGGTGATGAATTATTTGATTTCAATCAAAAAGTTACTAGTGATATTCAACTAGTGGCAAAATGGGAAAAGATTAAGAAAAACAATTGTAATGGTAACGCAATAATCTTAAGATATGTTGCAATACTAATATGTTTATCAATGTCAATTGTTGTAATAAAGAAACATGCGTTTAGATAAATATCTTACTGATTGCTTTTTAGGAACTCGAAAAGAAGCAAAAACATTAATAAAAAAAGGCTTAATAAAGGTAAATGATAAGATAATTATTAAAGAAGACTACAATATTAATGAAAGTATTGATATAGTTACTTACAATGGTAATATCTTAAAGTATCAAAGATATTATTACTATTTATTAAATAAACCTAAAGGATATATTTGTGCAAACCAAGATGATACTCATCATGTGGTAATGGAGTTATTTAATAATTTGCCTAAGAAACTAGTTGAAGAACTATTAATAGTAGGTAGACTAGATTTAGATACAGAAGGTATGTTAATAATAACTAATGATGGTAATTTTGTTCACACTCTAACTAGTCCTAACTCACATATCGAAAAAGTATATTATGTGGAGTATGATAAAGAGTTACCAGATGACGCACCAACAATTTTAGAAAATCCAGTTATATTAAAGAATACTACTTATCTTCCTTCTAAACTTGTGATAATTGATAAAAACCAAGCTTATTTAACAATTAAAGAAGGACAGTTCCACCAAGTAAAAAGAATGATTCACTACTTAGGTTCAGATGTTACCTATTTAAAGAGAGTACAAATTGGCAATTTAAAACTGCCTGATGATTTACCAATAGGTAAATATATAGAACTTACTCAAAATGATTTAAAATTATTAATTAGTTAAAGTTAATAAAAAACAAAAATCACGTTAGTTATCCTAACGTGGTTTTTACTTAACAAATTCAATATAAAAAGCATTAACTAAATAATTACAACTACTAACAATTTGTTTTTGATTAGTAAGATAATTAAACACTTCTTGGTATAATTTCTTATATTTAGTGTGATAATTTATTTCTTTATGTTTTAATAATAGTAGTAAAATATCTATTCTTGTATAAAATTTATTTAATAAATCATCAGTTATTAAATAATAATTATTATTATCTAAGTTATAATTAGTTGATTCTAAAGGCTTATCAAATATATATCTGATAAGTGTTGGTGATAAATTTTCTTTGTATGAAAGATTAATTAAATCAGGCTTAACTACGGAAGGAAAAGAAGTGACAAAACAAAAAACGATATCATCAACTAGTTCCATATTAGGGTATTTAATATGTTCATTTAATAATATATCTTTAAAGTATATTTCTTTATTAAGTGCTATTTTAGCTAATTTCTTTTCTTCTTTTGTTTTAGGAACAGGATCATAAACTTTCCTACTAAGAGGATTACACCTAACTATTCTAGAAAGGGTAAGAAATGATGCTTTGACAAAATTAAACTTTTCATAACACTCTATACCATAGGTAGAACAACTTGGATAATGTCTACAACGTCCAGATTGTAATTTATTTTTTTGGTAAAATTTAATTTTGTTAATTGCCCATTTATTTAAACTCATAACTATCACCAAAACAATTATATCAAAAAAACGTTAATAAAGAGTATAAAATACAAAAAAAGATAAAAAATATATATATGCTTAAGATAATTATTATAATTACAAGTATTCTTTTTTTCTTAAATATTATCTTGTTAATTCCTATTAGAGTAAAGATTGGTAAGAGAATGACTGAAGAACCATACCTTGAAATTAGAATATTTAACACATTAATTAAGAAAATGAAAGTAGTTCAAAATAATAACCTAAACGTACCAAAAATAAGTGTTTGGAAAGTATTATCATCTTATAATTTAAATGAAGGATTAAAAGTCCAAAAAGAAAACTCTTTTTTATTTTATTTAATATTAGAATATGCAACAGTTACTAAAGTAACCTTTATTCCTGTTACTAACTCTAATAATCCAACCTTGTTTACTTTGTTAGGATTTAGTGGTTGGTTTAGTGTTGCAACAATAAAAAGATATATCGAAAGTACTTTTAAGTATGTAGATGATGATTATTATCAAGTAATAATTGGTAAAAATAATTTAGGATTATTATTTGAACTAGAATTAACACTAACGCTATTTAAGTTTTTAATAGCAATGTGTAAAAAATTCAAGTTATTTTTAAAAACTATTAAAATGGGGGTATAATTATGGATAGTAATATTAATCAATTATTTAATCAAACTATTGACAAAATGAAATCAATGGTAGATGTAAGTGTGGTAGTTGGCAAATTAATGAATTTTAATGGAATATCAGTTATGCCAATATCACGAGTAAGGTGCGGTTTTATAAGTGGTGGGGTAAACCAAAAGAAAGAAGAAATCAACGATGATCCATTTGGGGGAGCAGCCGGTGGAACGATGTCGCTTACTCCCATTGCCTTTTTAGTAATACTACCAAATGATGTTAAAGTTTTGCATCTAGATGAACATTCACATATTTTAGAAAACTTAATTGAACTTATACCTGAAGTAGGTAAAGAATTACTATTATTATTAAAAAATAAGAAACAATAGAAAACTCGATAATTCGAGTTTTTTTAATAATTATAAAAAATTAATTATTTTTCTTTACTATCAAATGGAAAAAAAAGAAAATATTTGTTATAATATACACGAAGATTAGTTGAGGTATATATGAAGAAAGTTGCAATAGTTGGAGCTGGTCCATCAGGAATGCTGGCAGGAATAAAAATAAAAGAATCACTTGGAGATAAAGTAAATGTAGTCATCTATGAAAAAAAAGACCGTGTTGGTAAAAAAATACTAGCTAGTGGCAATGGTAGATGTAATTTATCCAATACTGATTTAGATATGAGTTACTATAATAATGCATTTGTTAACAATATTATTAAAGAAATTAATAGTACTAATTTAAGATGCTATTTTCAAGAACTTGGGCTCATAACTATGCCAGATTCAAGTGGTAGAATTTATCCTATCACTGATATGGCAAGCACCGTTCTTGATATATTATTAAGAAAAATTTCTGAATTGCAAATTGAAGTTAAAACGAATACTTTAGTAACAAACATAAACAAAGAAAATGATAAATATATCTTAACAACTAATAATGAATTACACCCATTTGATATTGTCATTCTTGCAACTGGTGGCAAATCTTCAAGTTACCTTGGTTCAAATGGCGAAGGATATGCATTAGCAAAAGAACTTGGGGCAAAAATTACTCCACTAAAACCAGGACTAGTAGGGCTTAAAACAACTAAAGATTCAATAAAAGGCTTAAATGGTATTCGTCAAAAAGTTAATCTAAAGTTGTTCAATGATAAAGATGAATGTATATTTACTGAAAATGGTGAAGTACAGTTTAAAGAAGATGGCATTAGTGGAATAGTAGTAATGAATGCTTCGCGTGTAATCGAAAGAACAAATGAAGATTATAAGTTATATTTAGATTTATTACCTAGTTTAACTAAAGATGATATCCAAATATTTTTTGATATGCATGTAGAATTAGCGTTAGCTGAATGCTTAGAAGGAATACTGCCTAAAATGATGGCAAAATTAATTATAGAAAAAGCTAAATCTTTTAAGAAAGCTATCAACCTAATAAAGAATTATCCTATTGAAATAACTGGTGATTATGGATTTGACCGTTCACAAGTAACATTAGGTGGAGTTAGTTTAGATTGTATTAATAGAAGTTTAAATTTAAAAAATCATAAGAATGTATATATATGTGGAGAACTCTTAGATATCGATGGTAAATGTGGGGGATATAATTTACACTTTGCTTTTGCCAGTGGTATATATGTTGCGAAAAGAATTATTGAAGGTATAAAAAATGCTTAGAATAAATAATTTAAAATATGACATAAAAGCCTATGTTACTGATTCAATGTTGTTAGACTATGCCAAAAAACAAATATGTTTAAAACTTAAACTAAAAGATAGTGAAATAAAAGAATTAAAACTACTTAGAAAAAATATTGACGCAAGGCAAAATATTGCCTATATTTTTCATGTTTCTTTTGGCCTTTACAATAGAAAAAAAGAACAAATATTACTTAGAAAATATCATTTTGTTGAAAAATATACCCCATTTAATTTAAATGTACCAAAAGTTAAAAACAAGAAAAAGTATCTAGTGGTAGGTATGGGCCCCGCAGGATTATTTTGTGCCTATATCTTAAGTAAAAGTGGCTTAGATGTTTCAATAATTGATCGCGGAAAAAAAGTTGAAGAGCGCTTATTAGATGTTGATAACTTTTTCAAAACTGGTAAACTAAACCAAAATTCTAACATCCAGTTTGGTGAAGGTGGTGCAGGTACTTTTTCAGATGGCAAACTCAACACAGGTAACCATACTGAATTAGTAGAAGCTGTGCTAAAATTGTTTGTTGAACATGGTGCCCCAAGTAACATCATGTATGAAGCCAAACCACATATTGGTACCGATGTTTTACAAAATGTTTTAAAGAATATTAGAAAAACGCTAGAACAACAAAATGTCAAAGTATATTTTGAAACTAAACTAACTAATTTTAAAGAAGAATCTGATGGTATTGTTGCAAATTTTGAAAGTTCAGTATTAAAAGCGGAAAAGTATGATGGTATGATTTTAGCTATAGGCCATAGCGCAACCGATACGTATGAAATGTTATATAATAATAAGGTTGAAATGAATCCTAAAGCATTCGCTATTGGGGTTAGAATTGAACACTTACAAAAAGACATTAGTGAAGCCTTGTATCATGATAAAGCTAAATATCTTCCTCCTGCTTCGTATAAATTAGTAACTCACCTTGCAAGTAGTAGAGCAGCTTATACTTTCTGTATGTGCCCAGGTGGATATGTAGTTAATGCAAGTAGCGAAAATGAACATTTAGTAGTTAATGGCATGAGTAATTTTGCTAGAGACGGTATCAATGCTAATTCTGCCGTACTAGTTGAAATAAAACCTAGTGATTACTATGTAAATAGTCCCCTAGATGGTCTTAACTTTCAAAGAATGATTGAGAAGAAGTGTTATAATGTAGGTAAGGATTATGGTGTTCCTGTTCAACGCTATATTGATTTTAAAAACAATCAAATAACAAAAGAAATTGGGAAAATAACCCCTACCATTAAACCAAGGTATATATATGCCAATATTAATGATATCTTACCAAAATGGATTAATGATTCCCTAAAAGAGGCAATTGAAGCCTTTTCTTTAAAAATAAATGGTTTTAATTGTGACGATGCAATTCTAACTATTCCCGAGACTAGATCATCTAGCCCTATTCAAATTAAAAGAAATGAAAAATATCTAGCAACTAAATATATATATCCAATCGGTGAAGGTGCTGGTTTTTCAGGTGGTATTATGACCAGTGCAATTGATGGAATAAAATGTGCTTTAAAAATAATAGAGGAGATAAATCGTGGAGAATAATAAAATTGAACAATGGATTTCCAGAGACACTCATATTAAACAAGATATGATTAATCGTATGGTCGATTTATTTGATGAAGCTACTATGAAACACTATTATGGCTTTATCGATGAAGAAAGAGAAAATACGGATGTTACTAATTATAATAATGAAAAGGCAACAACTAACTACTATGAAAGTTTATTTAAGGTAATTGACTATTTTTTAAATGGTGAAGATCTAAAAGTAGATGATGAAGTAAAAAACGAAATAGATGATATCTTAGAAGCCTTTGAAGCAGATGTTGATGAAAATGGTATAAACACTGAAGAAATACGTAGAGCATTTCTATTACTTGATATAAAGGCATTTAAAAATGTTAATTTTCCACTTGATTTAATCACTCCTGATGTGGTGGGATTAATATTTGCTAAATTAATAAATGCTTGTTATTTTGATAAAAAAGAATTGCTAGTGTTAGATCCTAATTTTGGTGTTGGTAATCTAATGTTTACGCTTTACAACTATGCAAAAATGGAGATACATATGATAGGGATGGAAAATCACCCCTTACTTGCCTCTGCCGCAATGCATAAGGCCAATATGATGATGATACCATTAGAAATGTACTATCAAGATGCCTTAGAATATCAAGTTTTAGAACCTGACCTAGTTTTAAGTGATTTAGCTACATATGATTATGATAACAGTGAATATCATTCAAAACTTTATGATCAAGGTGTAAAGTATTTTCCGTATCTTGCCATAGAACATGATTTAATGATTGATAAACCACATCTATCTTTTTATTTAGTAAACAATGATTTCTTTAGTCATGATAAAAGTAATTTATTTAATGACTATTTACATGAAAGAGGTCACATTGTATGTTTGATTACGTTACCTACATCGATGTTTCAAAATCAAAATGAAGCTAAGTCTATCTTAGTTATTCAAAATGTTGTAACAACATCAAAAGATATGCATATCTTTATGTTGCCAGATTTTAGTAATAAAGAAAAATTCTTAAACAAATTAGAAGAAGTGGAAGACTTTTTAAAAGAAATAAAAAAATAAGAGGTGTAAAATGATTTTTAGAAAAGCAAATCCCAATGATTTAAAAAACATGAATGAGTTATGGAATGAAGTAGTAAAAGAAGAATACTTCTTAAAACCAATGACTTATGAAGAATTCAGTGATAAATTATTAACTAATCCTGATTTCGATTATGACAGTGTTACAGTTGTTTATGAAAACGAAAAACTAATTGCATTCTCAATTGGTTATTTAAGAAAAAAATACATTGATAACCCTGATGTTGCGGGGATAGTTAATATGATTATGGTAAAGAAAGAATATCGTAAACAAGGAATAGGATCTAAATTATTAAAAGACTTAGAAACTTACTTTAAAGAGCATGGCAGAAATAAGATTGCTGCAGCATATTTCTTACCATCATGTTATTCATGGTATATTCCTAATACTAATAATCACGATCACCCTTGTGCTCCAGGTATTAGACTTAATTCTAATGAATACTTCTTCTTATTACATAGGGGATATGAAACATATGCATATCAAGATGCTTTCCATTTAGATTTATCTGACTATGAATTGAGCGATTCAGTTAATAAAATACTTGAAGAAAATAAAAAAGATGGTATTGTTATTGAATTATACGATGCAAATAAACATTATGGTATCGATGAATTCTATCGTGATTTAAATATATATGATTTTGAAAAAGTAATCAGAGCTAATCTTGAACTTGAAAAACCATACCCATTTTTGGTAGTTGCAAAAGATAACCGAATTGTTGGTTGGACTGGCGCAATGTGGAATGAAGAAAGCGGTAGAGGTCATTTTGATGGTATAGCAATTTTAGAAGAAGTAAGAGGTAGAGGATTAGGAAAAGCTTTATTTAGTAGTCTTGCATATTATAATAAGATGCATGGCGCAAAATTTATGACATTCTATACTGGACTTACTAATCATGCTAGATATATATATATGGGAGCAGGATTCAAAATTGTTCAATCATACGCAAATATGCAGAAGAAATTAAAATAAAAAAATAAGCATATATATCTACTAATGATATATATGCTTTTTATAATTTATTTATTTTATCAACTATACTTTCTAAGTCTTTAGAAAGCTTTTTAAGTTTATCAATAGTGCCCTCTTCAACAATGGCCACTTCATCTTTAATGCAACAAATATAATCTAAACTTACATTAAATATTAAAGACATTTTAATTAAAACACTAATTGTAGGTTCAGATTCACCTGTTTCATATCTAGTTAGTGTTCTTTCGCTTATGTCAAGTTTATCTGCCAATTCTTGTTTTGTCAAGTCATTGTCTTCTCTTAAGTCTTTTATTCGTTTATTCCAATACATTAATGTATGCCACCTTTGACTTCTTTTAAACAATTATAAACTAATTTGTCATAAAAATTTTAAAACAGGTCGAAATTGGCTACTAATGACAAAATTCGACAAATATGGCATTAAAAAAATATTGACTATTACTTGAAGAACTATAGTCAAAAAAAGAATTCGTTATTTGTTTATTATAAATTTGTTGATTATTTAATACCATTTATACCTCCTTCATATATATAGATTATATAATTAAAGGCATAATTTGTCAATTTAATGTAACCAAATAAAAAAAGCAAAAATGCTTTTTATTCAATACGTTTTATTATGCTAATTAGATTTTCTGATATCTTTACTAATTCTTCTTTAGTACTAGCTTCTGTAATAAATGTTTCATCTTTAATACAACAAATATAATCAATACTAACATCAAAGATATGTGACATTTTAATTAAAACACTAATAGTAGGTTCAGATTCGCCAGTTTCATATCTTGCAAGCGTACGTTCACTAATGTCAAGCTTGTTTGCAAGTTCGGTTTTTGTTAAATCATTGTCAATTCTAAGATCTCTAATTCTTTTATACCAAAGCATATTTTTGCCACCTTTGACGTTTTTTTAATAATTATAACCTAATTTGTCCTGTTTTATTCAAAACCAGTCAAAATAGCCTTATATATGAAAAATATGCCATTTTTGTCAAAAACTTTAATTACATATTCTTTGTCATTTATTTGAAAAAAACGTCTTTTTGTAATATAATAACAAAGTAATTATGGAGAATAGTATGGATATCTTAAAAGTTATTTTAAAGAAGAATGAAGAAATAAGAATAAAACAAGGTGATCCTTGGGTATTTTCTAATGAGGTTGCTTTATTTGAAGGGAAAATAAAATCAGGTGAACTATGTGATGTTTACTCTTTCAATCATGAATTTATTGGAAGAGGTTTCTTAAATACTGCTAGTAAAATAATTGTAAGAATTATTTCATATGACAAAATAAATGTTGATGAAGATTTCTTTATTGATAGAATTACCAAAGCATATGAGTATCGTAAACAATTAGGATTTACAAATAATTGTCGAGTGGTATTTGGTGAAGCTGATTTATTACCAGGGTTGATAGTTGATAAATATGGTGATTATTTATCAATTCAGATTTTGTGTTTAGGAATGGATGTAAATCGCGAATTAATCAAGAATGCTTTGATAAAAATCTTTAACCCTAAGGGAATAATGGAAAGAAGTGATGTTCCAATAAGATTAAAAGAAGGCTTGTCAGAAGTAAAAGGTTTCCTATATCCTACTACATTTAATCCTAATGTAATAATTGAAGAAAATGGCATTAAATTAAGAGTTGATTTAGAAAATGGTCAAAAGACTGGTTACTTCTTAGATCAAAAAACTAATAGAGCTGCTCTTGATAAATATGTAAAAGATAAGAGAGTTTTAGATTGCTTTTCACATACGGGTGGTTTTGCTTTAAATGCCATCAATTTTGGCGCTAAGTTTGCAACCGCAGTAGACATAAGCGAAAAAGCTTGTAATGATATTTTAGAAAACGCCCAACTTAATAACTTTGAAAATAAGATAGATGTAAAGTGTTGCGATGTCTTTGATTTCCTACGTGATGAAAATAATAAGAATAAATATGATGTAATAGTATTAGACCCTCCTGCTTTCACAAAGTCAAAGGATACTGTTGAAAAAGCGTATAAGGGTTATAAAGAAATAAATATGAGTGCTTTAAAACTCCTAAATGAAAATGGAATTTTAATTACTTTTTCTTGTTCACAACATATGACGCCAGCTCTTTTCATAAAAATGTTAACTGATGCGTCAAACGATGTAAATAAAGTTGTTCAAATGGTTGATTTTAGAATTCAATCGCCAGACCATCCTACAAGACTTGGTAGTGATGACTCACTTTATTTAAAGTGTGTAGTTTTAAGAGTCTTATAATTTATATATTTACATATAATGGAATGGGTGGATTATGAAGATATATCATGGACTTGGAAATACGTTTGTAATTGAAGATTACAATCAAAAATATGATAAGCCAGAAATGGCAATCAAAATGTGCAATAATGAATATGATGGTCTAATTTTGGTAAAAACTAAACCATTAGAAATGATAATTTATAATAAAGATGGTTCACTTGCAAAAATGTGTGGTAACGGCATTAGATGTTTTATTGAATATTGTTATGATAAAAAAATAATAACTAAACTTACTAACTTAGTTTTAACTGGTAGTGGATTTGTTAATACAGTAATACTTTCAACCAATCCCTTTTTTGTGAAAGTTGAAATGAAAACTGATTCAAAAATAACAATAAAGCCCATAACGATAAATCAAAATAAATATATAGCTAATGTAATAAATACCGGAGTAAACCACGCCGTAATTATTTGTGATGACTTAAATAAAGCATTAAGTGATGCAAAAGATATATATGAATGTTCAAACTTTAATAAAGAGGTAAACATCGATTTTGTTAAAATAACAAAAGATATATATTTAAAAACCTATGAACGAGGAGTAGGGTTTACAAAAGCCTGTGGAACAGGTGCTCTAGCTACCTATTTAGTATTAAAAGAAAACAACATCATTGTTGATAACGAAATAAATATTTTAGTAGATGGCGGAATAATTAAAGCCGGTGTAGATAAAAATGGTCCGTATATTATTGGACCATCAGAATTAATTAAATGATAAATAGGAGCATATATGATAAACTTAGCAATATCTATTGAAGATATTATAAAAAAGATTGACAACATTGTATGGGGTATACCACTTATAGCTTTAATAATTATTGTTGGAATTGTCTTAACAATTTTATTAAAAGGCATTCAGTTTAGAAAATTAGGATTAGCTTTTAAATTCTTAACTGAAAAAGAAGATGGTGAAGGAGAAGTATCTACTTTCCAAGCACTATGCATTTCGCTTTCTGCAACAATTGGAACTGGCAATATCACTGGTGTTGCGACAGCGGTTGCAATTGGTGGACCTGGTGCTTTATTTTGGATGATTGTTACCGCATTACTTGGTATGGCAACAAAATACGCAGAAGGTTATTTAGCTATAAGATATCGTCACATTGAAGATGGTAGAATCATTGGTGGACCATATGCATATATCGAATATGGAATGGGTAGAAAATTCAAATGGCTTGCCAAAGTATTTGCAATGTTGGGTATGCTTGCGGCAATAATGGGAATAGGAACATTAATTCAAATTAACGGAATTACTGATGCGGCAGCAAATGTATTTGGAAAATCATCACTTGATTTCACATTATTTGGAAAAGACATATCTATATATTCGGTTATTACTGGTTTAATCATTGCCGTATTAACTGCTTTAATCCTAATAGGTGGTGTAAAAAGAATCGGAAGAGTATGCGAATATTTAGTACCGATTATGGCAATAACATATATTACTATATGTTTAACAGTTATATTTACCCACGTAACAAGTATTCCTAGTGCTTTTGTTGAAATAGTTAAAATGGCATTTACTGGCCGTGCTGCTGTTGCGGGGGTAATTGGAATAACTATTCGTGATGCTATAAAAGAAGGTGTTTCAAAAGGTATATTTACTAATGAAGCAGGACTAGGAAGTGCACCAATCGCAATTGCTACAGCAAAATCAAATGATGCTACTAAACAAGGTCTTATCTCAATGACATCAACTTTTATGGGAACTGTTATAATATGTATGATGACAGGATTATGTATAGTAATCACTGGGGCATGGGATGCTGGACTTGAAGGTATTGACATAACTTCATTTGCATTTGAAACGGGTCTTCCCTTTACTAATCCAATTATAAGCGCAATACTAGTATTTATTTGCATAACTTGTTTCGCTTTTACAACAATTATTGGTTGGAACTTATATGGTTCAAAATGTTTGGATTATTTTACAAATGGCAATAAAAAAGCATATTTAGTTTATCAGTGGATATATGTAATTACATTATTATTAGGTCCATTCTTAAAAGTGGATGTAATATGGGGTATAGCGAATATTTTTAATGGATTAATGGCTGCACCTAACTTAATTGCCCTATTAGTTCTTGCGCCAAAATTATCAAAAGAAACTAATCAATATTTTGTTGAATATAAAGAAAAAAATAAAATGGTAAGTGAGTAACTTACCATTTTTACTTATTTAATAAATAAAATATAAACTAATGCTCCAACAACATAGAATAAGAATCCCCAAAGAGCACCCCATCCAGAAGAATACGAATTTCTTGGTTTAGATTTTTTCCAAACAGAATAGAAAATATATCCAAGAGGGGGAAGCACAAAACTAGCAATCCAAAGACCCCAGTTAATTCCTTCATTTGCATTATTTTCACTTAATACTTTTTTATCATCTGCCATAAAATCACCTCAAACATAACTTAATTATACCATATTTTGAAAAAAAATCAAACTATATGTAAAAATACTATAAAACTTGCTAAACAATTTTAAATATTTGTAAAATATGCTATAATAAAAATGGTGATAAAATGAAATTAAAGATTGGCAATGTTGAACTAAAAAACAATATAATTCTGGCACCAATGGCCGGTGTCAACTCTTCCGCATATCGTAACATATGCTTAGAAAATAATGCTGGAATGGTATGCACAGAGATGATTAGTGATAAAGGTTTAGCGTATGAAAATGCTAAAACACTAAAAATGATTCAAATAACTGAAAATGAACATCCTATTTCAATGCAAATCTTTGGTTCTGATTATCATACTATTACATCTTCGGCTATTCAAATGACAAAGATTAGTCCTATTGATATTTTAGATGTTAATATGGGATGCCCAGTAAATAAAGTTGTTAAAAGTGGAGCTGGTTCAGCTTTACTAAAAACACCAGAAAAAATATATGATATTGTAAAAAGTTTAAAAGAAAACCTTGATATTCCAGTTACAATAAAAATTAGAGCCGGTTGGGATAATAATACCATTAATTGTGATGAAGTTGCAAAACTTGCTTCAAAAGCCGGTGTTGATGCTATTGCTATTCATGGTAGAACCCGTTCCGCAATGTATACTGGTAATGTAAATTATGATTATATAAAAATGGTAAAAGATAGTGCAGATTGCCCAGTAATTGGTAATGGTGATATTAAAAATATTGAAAGTGCAGAAAAGATGTTAAATCTTGGAGTAGACGGAATTATGATAGGTAGAGCAGCATTAGGCAATCCCTTTATTTTTAAGGAATTATCTACTTATTTTGATACTGGTGAAATAATTGAAAAACCTACCAAAGAGCAAGTAATTGCTACACTATTAGATCATGCTAGAAGATTGATGCTTGATAAGGGTGAGCATATCGCAATGATTGAAACAAGAAGTCATGCGGGGTGGTACCTAAAATTAATTCCACAAACAAAACAATATAAATCAAGTATTGTTAGTATTAAAACTTATGATGAATTGGAAAAGATTTGTAATGTAATTTTAAAAAGCTAGTATTTTATAAACATAAATTATAAAAAATAAATAAATTTTTAATAATCTCTTGCAATA